>Ga0074195_1000220_pt1 | contig 134556 bp, 123 predicted proteins | sample EPASupsiteHSE623_FD_64525 | JGI IMG/M metagenome (GOLD analysis project Ga0074195, IMG submission 64525) | Bioremediated contaminated groundwater from EPA Superfund site, New Mexico - Sample HSE6-23 | ecosystem: Environmental > Aquatic > Deep subsurface > Groundwater > Contaminated ...
TTCGTTAAATTACCTGTCACCAAATCAGTTTGAAAAGAACTACGAGCGCATTAAACAATCTAATTAGCAACCAGTTTCAAAATACTCTACATTTAAGTTGTCCGTTTTATTGACATAATACCAATCATCCCAATGAATAGGGCTCATGAGTGTGTCACCACAAGCCAAATCAAAGTGTTCAAAATTGATATCATGCAAAAACATATTGATACGAGCTAGGTTATATGTGGTTATATTTATTTCTTGACCGAAAAAACCTAACTTGACATTATCTTTCCCCAGAATTTTAGCAAACTTCAATAATAGTGAGCCCGAACCACATGCAGGGTCATAAACTTTCTCAACTTGCTTCTTATTAGGAACAACAATCTTTCCATGAGAATCTGTATGTTTTGCTCCAAAGTCAATTAAAGCGAGTCTAGTTAATAGTTCACTTACTTCTTGCGGTGTAAAAAACTCACCACCAGATTTACCCGCATTTGCAGCATACATACTCATTAAATACTCATATGCATCACCGAAAGCATCAATAGTGTTATCTTCATATTTACCTAGTTTCAAATCATTAATAGCGTATAGAAGTTTTCTTAAGCGTCCATTCTTTTCAATTACAGTATTCCCTAGTTTATTTGAATTGACATCTATATCATCAAATAAGCCTTTCAAATTTGCTTCTGATTCGGTTCCGCTAGCGGATTTTTCAATATTTTTAAATACCGTTTCTAATGTTGTATTCAGGTTTTCGTCTTTGTCTGCACGCTTGGTCACATTGATAAACAACTCACTTGGTAAAATAAAGAAGCCCTTTTCTTCTACAACTTCTTTTCGAGCATTTTCAGCAATATCATCGGATAGTTTTACATAACTAAAATCTCTTTCACCAGCTTCATGCTGATTTTTATCAATGTAAGATATTAGATTTTCAGAGATGAACTTATAGAATAACATTCCCAATACATATTGTTTAAAATCCCAACCATCAACAGAACCGCGTAGATCGTTTGCAATCTGCCAAATAGTCTTATGTAACTCTGCTCTTTCAACTTCTTTTTTGTTTGACATGGTAGTTTTCCCCTCTTAGGCTTCGTTTGTAAATTTCATAAAAAACTAATGGATTACCCCATTGTTAAATCAAGAAACACTATTTTTTATAAAAAATACTCGCATTTGAAACTATTATACCATTCTTTAATGATTAAGTTAACCCTATCTATACGCTGAATTTTGTATCATCCAGTTTACTACTATCTTATTGATAATTTGATAGCGATGCGATTTTGTCATTGGCTTCGTTACATTTTTGTTTATTCTATTATCTAGGATTTCATTTAGGATGTCATTTTCTATTGAGTCAAGCTTATCTACTAATAGCTTATAGTCATTCACAATTCGTTTATTTAGCATAATGGATTCCTCGACTTTATCAATCTTATCTAACCAATATAACAACTCACTATCTCCAGAAGAACGTGAACCAGACGATCCTATTCGATCATATGAGACACCTTTGTATCCAATAAGCTTCATGTTATAGAACTCCAACTTTTCATGGAGTTCTTTTTCTTTTCTCATCGCTCTTCTAACATCATCAATCCACTTGTAGAAGGGTTCGTTTAATCCACGATTCGAATGACTCATTTGACATCTTCCTCCTGTGTTCAAATTGTTTTAAATTGTTTTGAAGTGAATCCCTCATGAATGCAAACTTATCCTCTATGAGTGGATTTGGATTTTTAGAGTATTTAACAATGTAGTCCACAGCTGCAAGAACATCTTCAAACCCATAACCTCTTATGGTTTCTTCAAAGAGAATGTTGTATTTGATGACATCCAGGGAAGTTTCATCAATGTATTTGTTTTTGATTAAAGAATTGGTAATAAAATGTAATTTAGGGAGCCCGTACGGCCCTTTATCTTCTTTATCCTCTTTATCATTTTTTCTTTCTTTTTTCTTTTCTTTTTCTTTTTGTGTACTTTTGTATACATTAACTCGGTTATTGTCAGCATTAACCCCGTTATTGTCTACATCAATGGCGTTTGTGTCTACATTAACCAGATTATTGTCGACAGTAATGTTTTTGTTTGTTTTATTGAAAATGCTCAATTCTAGCATCGTTTTTTCATCGAGTAACCAGTACTTATCAGCACCAGTGTTTTTTCGTCTTCGGGTAGATAAAATGAACTGTTTTTGAATAGATTTTGATGTGATCACATTTTCCTTAAGTAGATCGTAGTTAAATAACCCTACCTTACCACAGTAAATGATAATCTCTTCTATATCAATTGGATTAGGTGTCCAGTTAGCACCAATACTCTTCATAAGTGTTTTAGCTAATGATGAAATTGATTTTTCTAGATAATAGCCATTCGAGTAAATCATCGCTAAAAGTCTGATATAGATAATCTCACCAAAATAACCGAAAGCAAGATTGAGATCCTGAATCTTTTCATCTTCAAAAATGTTCACGTCCAGAGGAAAGTATTGTAAACCTTGTTTGAATGGTCGTGCCATAAGTTTTCCCTTTCGTGAGTATAGTTAAAAACCGCCCATTTAGGGCATTTACTAAATGACACTTGAACACCACTTCACGCCTACTTGATAACCACTTGAACACTACTTGGTGTATAGTTCACGTTTCTGTTCACAAGCATTATCGGTAAGGGTGTAGTGGCTGACAGTTGTCGTTACTTCATGTTCTTCTGAATGAACTCATCCAGGTGTTCTTGAGTCACTCTCCATTGGTTCCCAACTTTGAATGATTTGATTTTTTTGGTTTTAATGTACTTTAAAAGTGTCGGTCTTTTGACTTGTAATATCTCTTGAAGCTCATTGATATTGTAGACGTTCTCACTTTTCTTTACGTTGCTTGTTTCCATCGTACTCTTTTAAAATCCTTTCGATAAATGTAATGCCACTTTTATAAACAAACGTCTTAATTGATTTGATGACTGTCCCACCAGCCACTACTTTCGCTTCAACAACTCTGAAATATTTCTTATCACAAAAGTCCTGGAAAGGTATATTCTGCTCATCGAGTACATGAGTTGCTCTTAGAATCTTGAGAAGCATATCCTTACCTACGTTCTTGAACTTAATCACTTCATTGACTAAATCTAAATCAACACAACTAGTAGTCCCTAATAGTTTGTCGATAGCTTTGATTTTTGGCATATTCATTTTCAGTGTTGTCTCTAATACATTGGTTCTAACTTTAAGCTCTTCGAAGTTATCTAGAAAAGCTAGTGCAACCTCTGGATCCTGGAAGTTATATTCTTTGTATTTTTCATACCTAATAACTTTTGGTAAAACGCATCTATAAAGCCAATCTCCAATGACCTCAGCATCTTTTCTTTTTGATTGAAAGAATACTGTTGATAGATGGTCTGCAGTGATATAAAACATCTTTTGTCGCCCTTTTTCACCATCAAATTCCACTAATTTGACGCTTGCGTCATTAACTTTACTTCTTATTTCTGTCACACTTATCTCGAACATACGGCATAAATCTTTAAGGTTAAAACATGGTTCATTTTCTACAATGGTAGTACGCACTTTGCCAAAAGCATTGTGTTCAAACTCGTTAATCATAGGGGTTCCCTTCATTTTTTCTTTTTATTTGTACTGAATAATGCTGTGCTTATTTGCCATTCCAAGTGGTTTTTAGCCTTACTTAATCTATGTGCATAGATTTTAGTAGTTGAAATGTCCTTGTGTCGCATCAGTTGTTGCGCAGCATCCAAATCGCCACCTAAATCAAGTGCGAGTGATGCTGCCGTGTGTCTTAAGCTGTGTGCAGAATACTTTGGATCATCGATTCCGATTTCCCTCAGCATTTCTTTTACAATCATGCTTATCATTCTAGTCCTAAGTCGTGTCCCCAAATACGGCTTAGTATGATTAATGAATAATGGTTTATATTCATCTTGTCTATCTATCAAATAATCTTCAATTAAACTATATACTTCTGGTGAAAGTTTGACATATGCATCTTTTTCGTCGTGTCCTTTACCCATGATGTATAACACCTTGGTTTCATCCACAAAGCTGATATCCCCCACATCGGCCCTTTCAACCTCAATTGTTCTTAAACCTGTTGTTAATAATAATGCAATGAGCGCATAGTCTCTTTTCCCACTAATACTTTTATTAGAATAGCGCTTTGCTCTGTTCAGTAATTTAGTTGCTGCTTCAAGTGACAATGATTCACGCTTGAAGTCGGATTCTATTTTCATACCTTTAATTGCTTCTGCAGCATTTGGTCCAAAATCTTCAATGTAGTACCATCGATAAAAACCTCTTATTACTACAATGTGTTTTTGAACTGATGCTGCTTTTAATCTTGTTTTTAGTTTCTCCCGATAGGATATTACATCTTGTCTAGTTGGTAGGTTAGGCAAGGTATCCGCAAATTCAGCATATTGGCTCAGCATCTTCCCATAGGAACGCTTGGTATTTTCTTTGATATCGATTTTCTGTAAATAGTGCTCGATTATCTCTCGGAAAAAGCCTTTATCATTCATTTTTATCCTTTCGGTTATTATAAATTCTATTAACGTTGTATAATCAAAATTGTAGAGGGCGGTCGCTTTTCTACAGGCTAAGTTTGTACCCCAAATACAGACTTGGCTTTTTATTTGATTCGATTAAACTCGTTATGCTTTTTGACATGCTCACTTTCTTGTTCCAAAAACTTAATTGCATCAATCTTTAATACTCGAATAATTTCAAGCACCAATGGAATCGGTAGCTTTTGACCTCGTCTACCACTTTCTATTTGGTAATAGTAATAGTGTGATAGATTCAGCATCCTGGATACTTCCTCAACAGATAATCCCAGATTGTTTCTGTGTTCTATTAAGTAGAATCTTGGTAAGGGTGTGGCAGTGTCACGATTGTGAACTTTTCCTGTTCCGTTAACAGGCATGAATGTACCTCCTTTCGTTATTGTCGATGGTGCTTTGATTATATGTGAAAGCAAAACATCGATAAATAACTTCAAAGGTAGATATCATAACAGCAACAAAAAGAGTTTTTAAACCCCCTAAAAACTCGTTTTTTTACATTAAGTTGTCAGTTATCGAATACATTAACATTGACTTGTAAACATTTGTTGTGTTATGATTCTTACATGATTTGATGAATGTGAAGAGGTGCCTCCATGGTTAAATTGAATACCGAAGATGATTTTAATAACTTATTCATTAGTGAAAACTTAAAACGATTACGATTGGCGCACAAACTTTCTACAACACATGTTGCTGATGTCATACAAAAATCTAGACAAGGTTATCTCAATTATGAGAATGGTACTAGAGAAATCGGAATACATGATTTAATTAAACTATCAGAATTTTATGGTGTTACGATTGATCATATAATTGGTAATCCATATTCTAACAAAAACAACAAACAAATTTCATTTAGAACTTATCAGAAAATCGATAAGGAACTAAAATCCATTTCCCCTATTAACATCACGACGGAACATGATGATGTCATTTTGGTTAGTGATGAGCATCAGGTTGATTTCTTCTGGCGTACCCAGTTATATCATAAGAACATAGTCATGCTATTTGAATACTATAGCAGACCTTATGTTTCTAGGATTTATTACAACAATGATGGTTCAGGTAGTTTCTTCATGAATGAAGAACTTTACAACTTCACAAAAGCAAATGCAGAAAACATTGTTATCATTGGTGTATATGCTGGTACCATTTCAAAAGCGTTTCAAATTCCTGGCTTCTTCTAATGATAACACGATTGTGCCGCTGGCATGTAGTGAAAAATAAGATAAAATGATAAACTACAGTTGGTAGGTTAGAAAGCATCACAAACTCAGTGCTCATAAGGCACACACTTTCCCTTAGGGATTGCTTCGGCAATTCCTTTTTTCTATTCATTTATAGAGGATACGAATGAAAAAAAACACGATCGTCACCGATCAGATGAAGTATGATTACTCAATAAAAGTAATCTTTAGACTATATATGCAAAAGCTCATAACTGAGAGTGAATATAAGGAAATTGAAACACGTTTAAAGCAATATTACAAAATACAATCAACCGCTACAAAAAGCAATGAAATAGACATGAAATGACTTGCTATTCATTGCTTTTTAAGTGATGTATATGTAGTAACAAATGGAGGTAATTATATGCAAAATAAGCAAGTACGAGTAATTCAACCAAGACAAATCATTGATGTTAGCGGACTCCCTAATAAAAGCGCTAAAAAGCGCGTTTGTGCCTACGTTAGAGTGTCAACCGATAATGAGGAACAGAAGTCCAGTTACATCGCCCAAACCGAAGAATACACCCAAAGAATCGAAAACAATCCAGAGTGGATTTTCAGTGGTATCTACGCTGATGAAGGGATTAGCGGTACCTCAACTAAAAACAGAAAACAATTCAACAGTATGATGGATGCAGCCAAACGGGGTGAGATTGATTTAATTATCACTAAGTCGATTTCACGGTTTGCTAGAAACACTGTCGACTGCTTAAACTATATTAGAGAGATGAGAACAATCAACGTCGATATCTACTTTGAAAAAGAAAACATCTACTCTTCAGACCCGAAGGTAGACTTCCTATTAACCATCATGTCATCAATCGCCCAGGAGGAAGCTAGAAACGTTAGTGAAAACGTAAAATGGAACGTTAAGAAACGATTCAACAATAGTGTTCCTATTATCAATCACAACAGGTTTCTTGGTTACACCAAAGAAAAACGTGGTGGAAACTTGATTGTTGATCCTGAAGAAGCTAAGATTGTACAGGAGATTTTCCAAATGTATATCAGTGGTGTCGGTCCAATGAGTATCGCAAGACACATGGAATCCAAAGGTGTCCTCACCGGAGCAGGTTATGAAAAATGGAGCATGTCGACGATTCATAGTATCTTAACAAATGAAAAATATACCGGTGACTTAATACAGCAAAAGACATTGACTGTAGATTACCTTTCACACAAGAAAGTTACCAATAAGAATCTAGCCCCTATGTATCATACTGAAAATGCCCATGAAGCCATTATTGATAAAGAAACATTCTTACTAGCTCAACAAATCAGAAATGACCGTGCAAAAGCGAAACGTGGTAAGGATAAGAATGTGGCTAAATACAATGTCACATACCCATATTCAGGATTCATCATATGTTCAGAGTGTGGTAGAACGTTAAAAAGACGTTATTGGAACTACGGCAAACCCTCCCAAAGAGTTATGCAACAATGTGGTAATTACATCCTTGGGAAAGCTCACTGTAACGCCAAAGCAACCTATCAAGAGATGATTGAGGGTGCGACAGTCAAAATGCTTAACGAAGTGTTTTTACAAGAAAAAGATATACTCTCAACGATTCGAAGTATCATAAAATCTTCTATAAAGCTCAGTGATGTTGAAATTCAAATACAGAAACTTCAAAATGAATCTATCGAGCTTGAAAGTATGTTATCAAACTTGATTGATGTTCAAGTTAAAAATCCTAACTTATCACAAGAAAAGTTCAATTCAAAATATAAGTCATTATCAAATCAACTCGAGAGTAATACCAACCAAATCAAAAAGCTAGAAGGCCAGTACCTGGTGAACTATGATACACGATCAAGGCTCACAAAAATTGAATCAACACTCAATGAAATGAAAGAACCCATTCGAGAAGTTGATAGTGATACACTTAGGTCATTCATATACAAAATAATATCGGTAGATCCAGAAAACCTAGTATTCTGTGTAGCAGGTTTTAAAAACTACTCAGATAGCGAATTTGCTGATAACAGACACGTTTTTGAAGCATTACCACCTTTAGCATCAGGTTCGTTTTACCACGAAAAGTATGATAAAACAATGAACTACAAGGTTGTTATTATTTAATAATACTTAGTTATCATATCTAGAATCAATATATTCAAAAATAAAACCATCGGATTATGGCAAAATCTGATGGTTTTTTTTATGTTTTGTTAACACTATAAGTTTTTCTTACTTAGTCAAAGTTAAGTAATAAGAACCAATTTTTAATCGTGTTTTAGCAGCCAACTGGTACTACGTATGCAATAGTTCCACCAACCATTGATAAATCTAAAAGCGGTTGATTTGAAGATTGTGCTGAATAAACTGCATGTCTTTTAAAATTGACAATATGCCTATACTCTAAAGCCGGTGTATCACCAGTTATTGATTGATATCTTATATCAATTGAAAACTGTTTCCATCTATAAGTACTTTGTTGGTAGTTTTTTACCGGGTATTCTATTCTCATTATCCATCTTGGATCTATAACGAAAGATAACTTTCTCTCATTAATAGGATCTAAATTAAATTGATCATAGATAAATGTTCGTTGCTCAACTGTATATTCATCATTAGAACTTGCAAATCCACCTTCATCGGTAAATGAAGATAATATTGCTTCAACTGTACCTAGTGAAAAATTTCCACCTAAACTAAATACTGTATTCATTACTGATTGACCTGCATTAAATGGTGTGAATGAAGGCCATTCCCATAGTCCTGCTTTTGAAACTTTGATATAATTTATTGGTTTGTCTGCGGATAAACTAAAATAGAAATCCTCAAGCCATGCATTGTTACTAGGGCCTGAATAAACTAAGGTTCTTATTTGCGAAAAATACCTGTAAAAGTCTGCAAATTTTAATGTTATGATTAAAGCATCAGCAGCACCTTGAAGCTCATATTCCATATAAACTATATTAGTATAACTTGGGTAAAGCGCATTAATCCAAGTATACTCTTTAATAAAAAGATAATGGTTATTTGCAAGTAACTTAGTATTACCATAAGAATAGTTGTCTATCAATTTTGGTAATATATCAATTGTAGGAAAAATTGAATCTAAGTAATAATCTAATCCCCAATCAGTTATTGTTAGATTCAAGGAAGGTAAAAACATTTCGCTCCATGCACTGTATCCGGTAGTGCCATTAAAAGTTGCCCGGTTAGATTCTGCAAAATCCCCTTTTATTTCGAAATACTCTTTGATATTTTCATCATCAATAATTGGATGTTCAATCATTAATTCTGGATAATTTAACAACACAGAATCACGATATTCGACGTATATGCTTTCATCGATTTTGATTTCTTGTGCAATATCATGAACTTGCTCAAATTTATTTAAACTAATTTCTTCTGTAACATGATTTATTTTATTTGTTTTTCTATCTATATAGACCAATCTTGCAATCGTTTTCCCTACTTGTGAAACCTCAGAATCTAGAACATAATCACTAGTTGCACTTTTAATGAGATCCACTGTTAAAATTTCAATACTAGAAGAACTTGATTCAACATTAATCCATAAATTATCTTGATAAATTTGAGAACATAAATACGCTTTACCGATAAAAACATTCTTATCTCCACTGTTAAGAATGATCTTCACGTCATCATTAGACACTAAAATCTGAAAGTCATATTTTGATACTTGCTTTTTGGATGTGGTATTGATTATTGATCTTGTAGTTTCTTTATTTAAAGTAAATTTAGATAAATCAGTTGAAAGATCAAATTCATACCAAATTGTGGTAGAGTTTTTATTGCTGGTAGAAGCTTTTAATTCAACACTTAAAATCGAAAAAGCAAGAAAATATGTAAAAATTAATGATAATAATAATATTGTTTTTTTCATGTGTTTTGTTCCTTTCTAAATGTAATACATGTCTAAACACTTTGAATAAAGAAATTTGTATGACTCAGAATTACTTTTAATTAAATTATATTTAAACTCATACGTTATCTTAATTGTTTCTTTTATTAAATAGCAAAAGTTTTCATCAAGAATATCTCTATCTTGACTAATATTATGAAGTTGAACTAAGCATGGTCCCCCACAAACATATTTTGCCCAACAATCGGTACACAGTTTCCTATCAATTATTTCATTCACAATATCATCTGATTTTTTTTCATCAATCCCAGATGACAAATCTCCTATAATAAATTTCTTGTTACCGATAGCAGCCCCACATATATAGAAATTTTGATCAACATCAATTGCAATTTTTGTTGTTGCAGCTCCGCATCTCGCGATAACTGGTACATTTGCAACAACTCTTTTCAAGTATTTACCAAAGAAATCTTCATCCCTCAAAATTGGCAAAATATAGCCAAAATCTTCATTGATAGCGTGTGTAAGTAATTTCTTTGATAATTTCCTGTACTCCTTGATTAGCATATTTGATGTTTTCAAATCATATAACCCAGAATTTAAACGGACCGGTTTCATTGTAACAACATTGAATTTTTTTTGATAATAATTGTACATTCTAATAATTTTTTTTGATTTATTGGTTAATGTTGATGAAACGCCTATATATTTTTTTTATTTACTTTTGATATATTTAAATCCACTAAATCAAAAACGCTTCTTATATTATAACCTTTTCTATATGCGTCATTTTGCTTTTTTAACCCATCAATACTAATTCCATAATAGATCTTATGTTGTTCAAGATAATCAATAATTTCATCATTTAGCAAAACACCATTTGTTGTGAATCCGATATCAATTTTCTTATTCGAAGTTGATCTCTCTTCAGCATATATCACTAACTTTTTAATTTCTGAAAACGCAAGTAGTGGTTCTCCATAACCAGTCAAATCGATTCTTAAGTACTCGTAATCAGGATAAATAGAAATGATTGAATCAATAAATTTTTTTGCAGTTTGAAATGGCAACGTATTTGTACTAATATCCATGTTGCTCCTGTAACAGTACTTGCATTTTAGATTACATGCTGATGATATGCAAATTGTCGGATTAACAATCGTCATTGTGCTTTTATCAATTTTGTTATATTGAATTTTGTTGAAGAATCCTCTACTATTAAGAACATTACGCACGTTTTCATTTAAATCCGTAACATGTCCATCTATCATAGTAGACAGACCACTATCCATATTAATTGCTACAGTAAAATCCTTAAGTATCAAATATTTTATCATTATATTCTCCATTTTTTTATTTTTTGAGTGCGAGAGTAAGTAAAATGTATAATGAGAGTACTGTTTATTAACGAATCATTCTCTAATTATTGAAATTGTACTGTGCATGTTAACAATGATTTTCAAAATTATAATTATAATGAAAACGACAAATAATGGTAAATTGAACCTAATATTATAATAGAAATATTTTATTGTTATGATGTAAGATATCACAAATATAGTGGTCAAAAACTGAAATATGAATATTGCCTTCCTTTTATAATCAAACAGTCTTTCAATACCCAACATACCAAGAAAAACACTGATGATCAACTTATGATATCTCGAGAGATTATTTGGAATTATTTTTGAGAAAGCCTTAATTTCATTTGCTAAATATCGAATGATAATATACATTGTCGAAATGTATAGATAGGTACCTTTGAATATATTGATTATTGAATACACAAGATTATACTCAAGTGAAATAAAAATATTAGGAAAATTCGATTGCGGAAAAATAACGCCAATGTACCATAATGTGTTTATTAAGAAGTAAATAAGAACAAAAAATAAGTGTAATCTAATAATAATATCTTGTTTTTTATGAAGTAGCATGAAAATCGAAACCAATAGACCAATAAACGAATTAACAAGTAATGCGATGATTTGGCTATTAATATCTGGAAAAATTGATAATACTATAGTAGATATTTCGATACTGTACTGAGACAAAAGTAATAAGAAATTGATAAAGAAGCTTAATGTCAAAATAGCAATTAGAGTAGTGGACCTTTTAAATATAATCAATGGGAGAGTAGCGAATATTGAAATGGTTAATAAGAAGGGGAAAAAAGATATTAATCGATTATTGATTGAAAAATTCACGATATCATAACCTGTAGCTACAAAAATAGTATTGGTTAAAATTAACAAACTAAAAACGGATATTTTTATGAATAATGTGAACTTTTTCATGGTTAACTCCTGTATTTGTTTATAATTTGATATTATCACATTAATTATTATTTTTCAATGTTTTTTTATATGCTTGTTGAATAATATATTTTTTTATACTTTTATTCTAATTTTTCATGAATTATTCCTATAAATTTTATGTTTCCCTTGACTCCACTTTACAAATAGAACGACACAAAATATGTTTTTTATGTTTCCACATTGGACAAAATTAGCATATATAGAGAAATACAGCCATCGGACACCTTATTAGGTCATCTGATGGCTGTTTTTTATGTTTTTTAGCTGAAAATGAAGTGTTGTCAAGTATGCGTCAAGTATATAACAAGAGTTATTTTAAAGAAAGCAATGATATACTTTCCACGTGGGCAGTGAATGGAAACATATCGAGTGGTTCAATACTCTTGATTTCATAATTTTGCGTCAATACATCTAAGTCTTTCGCAAGCGTCGATGGGTTACACGAAATATAAATGATCTTCTTTGGTTTCTTCTTCAATAAGAACTCTGTGACTTTTTCACCTAACCCCGTTCTTGGTGGGTCAAACACGATGACATCGACTGGGATGTTCTTATGTCTATTTAAGACTTCGATGACATCACCTTTTAACAAATCAATGTTTTTGTTGACGTTTTGAATGATGGTATCTTTCGCACTTTGAATCGATGCTTGTACGGATTCAATCGCGTACACATTTTTGACATAAGGTGCCACATATTGTGCAATTGGTGCGATACCACTAAAAGCGTCAATCACGATGTCTGTCTTTTTAAAATTACCCAACTCAATGACTCTTTTGTATAATAGATCGGCTTGTTTCGTATTGAGTTGGAAGAACGCATCTGGTTTTAATGAGAATGTAACCCCATTGAGTACTTCATTGATGGCTTCTTTACCCGCCACTAAGTGGGTATTTTTGGTGAAAAATTCTCTGGATTTCAAGTCATCATTGATGACGGAATATACCGATACGATTTCTTTGAATTTTTCGACCAAATACTTACCAAGTTCAACCACTTGTGGGTCTTCTTTGTATAAGATAAACGTGACTTGCATCTCCGATGTGGCGTCAGCTCTTCGGATGATGATGAAGCGAACCGTACCGGTTTTAGAGGTATTGTTGTAAGCCAACATTTTACGCTTTTCCATTTGGTTTAAAATCAAGGTATAAAACTTATTGATGTCCTGTTCTTGAACTGGACAATCTTTGATTTCTACCAAATGATTGGAGTTGGGTTTATACATCCCAATCACATTCTTACCATACTTGTATTGTAAAGGTAAACTGGCTTTATTACGATAATGCGTGTTCGGAGTTGAACCAATCGTTTCTTTAATTAAATCTAAGGATACTGGGGTTTTGACATAACGACGGATCGCTTGAATGATCAACTCACGTTTGAGTTTGAGTGTTTCATCATAAGCGAGGTGCTGTAACTGACAACCGCCACATTCATGATACACTGGGCAAAATGGTTCAACCCTGGATGGGCTTTTCTTCACAATTTGAACTAAATCGGCTTTATAGTAAGTGTCAAAATCAGCGGTGATTTCAACCTCAACTTCTTCTTTTGGTAACGCAAAATCAACGAAAATAGCTTTGCGGTTGTGATACCCGATGCCTTCGCCGTTGATGCCTAATCTTTGTACTTCTATGGTCAATTTTTGACCGATGGGGAGTTTGTTTTCCATAAATATCACCTACCTTTAGATTATACCATGTAAAAGTGAAAAAAATGCCTGATAAAAGGCATCTTTAGCGATTTGTTTCAATGAACCTGATGGTATCAGCGAGTGTTAAGTCAAATGGTTTTAACTCGGATAACAACGCTTTTTTCATTTTTTGATTACTATATTTGTGGTTTTCGGTCAAAACATCGATCATTTTAGCTGAATATCGTTTTGAAAAACGGATATAGAAGCGTACCACCCATAAAGGGATGTGTAGGATAAATTTCTTTTGTTTCTTGAATTTACGAATGCGTTTATACAAATCGGTTATCGATAAATTGAAGCCAGATAGAATAAATTCATCGTTGTAAGGTAAGAACCCGCTTTGGATGATGGCTTTGGATACATCCTCAACATCGATGAAATTATAGCCACCCGACAGTGAGCATAAAAAACGACTTTTCAAAACATGTTTGATTTCTTTGGTGATAGGACCCATTTTGAAATCATTCGCACCAATGACCGCAGTTGGGTAAACAATCGCTCCAGATAAACCACTTTTAATTTGTTTACGCACATAGAGTGTCGCTTCTTTTTTAGTATATGCATAGTGATCGCTCGCATCGATTGTTTTAAAGGTGACCGGTTCTTCTATTAAACCAACTTCTTCTTTATCGATGATATCGGCGGTTGAGATATAGATGAGTCTCGCACCGCGTTCTTTACAAACATCGGCGATGACTTGGGAAGTGGTCAAATTGGATTCTACCGATGTCTCATAATCACTGTTAGATAAGTCGATGTATCCAACGGCGTGAATGACAATGTCACCGATGTGGATTTCACGTCTCAAAAACGCTGGGTCTGTTAAATTCCCGAGCGTAACTACCACCGCTTGTTTTCTAAAATGATTGAGTGGATTTCTCGCAAGCACCTTGACTTCATAACCTTGTTGAAGTAACGTACGACACACCTGATTACCGATGTGTCCGCTCGCACCAGTGACGATAAACATAGTAACACGTCCCATCTACTTATTATTATAACAAAATAAGCATGTGTTTAGGTGCACATGCTTATGTTTCGATTATTTTTTAAGGGTCACTTCGATGTGGTTAACTTGATTGGCTTTGAGTAAGCCTGCTTCAATCCACACACCGGCGTGTCGATAACGGTTATGCATCGGTGTCGAATGGACGGTTTGGTGATTGATTTTCACTTGTTCAGCAGCGCCAAACTGATAGCTCACTTCAAGCGGGTAAGGTCCCATATGGTAATGGAGTTGTAACCCATCAAGTTCACTTGGTAGGGCAGGGTCAATCCATAAACCTTGATGGTATTGTTTAAATCCCAACACGTTTGAAACCATTTGATTCAAATAAATGCCTGGTCCCGATGAATACATACGCCAACCAGCTTTCACTGGAATTAAGCCCTTGCGGACTTTTTCAAAATCTCTTTTCGCTTCATAACGGTCTTTGAAAGCAGCGTCACTGCTTGAAAAGTAAACGTTCGATTGACGATAGTTTGCGTTAGGTACCGATTTTTGAATATCGATCGGATTGATGGTATATAAGGCTTCAAATGCGAGGTTTGGTTCACCTAACTTCGCCATCGCTTCGATGAAACGGATGTGGGCATGACAATATTGAATGCCAATTTCACGGCCAAAGTTCGCTGCGGTTTCAGCACGACTGAAATAAGTTTTTAGTCCACCACGGTAGGTGACTGCAGTATCCATCAAACGGACCCCATCCGGGTGCTTCAACTCTTTAACAATCAAATCTTTGTATGACGTTGCTTGTGATTTGTCGATCATTTCAGAAATGATTGGACGTTTAAGTGCGAGTAAACGGTATTTTAAGCCCGTTTGTTGGTCACTTGGGTGGAGTAGGTAATCGATGGATCCATTGTCATTGAATACAATAAAACCAGCAGGCACACCAGCTTTGACCATATACGTTTCATAATCCTTTTGCATATCTTCTTTCATCTGGTTTAGTCGTTTGGATACTGGTAAATCGGATAATTCAATGGCAAGGGTATTTAAGGCGTCATACAATAACGCTATCGTCCAACCAGACACCATTTTAGAGGTTAAATCATGGTTTGCTGGTTGTAAAGTATCGTCCCAGTCTCCCCCACCATAGCGTGGCAAGTGGGTATTGGGGATGTATGAGGCTTCTATACAATCGAGTGTGCTTACAATATGATCTAACAATATCTTTTCAGGCCAAACAAAAGCATTGTCTTTTTTAGACATGTAAGGCACCTGTTCATTGAGAATCGATAAATCACGGGTTGCTTTCAAGTAAATCCCTAAAGTTCTTAGTGGCCAAATGATGATATCGCCATGGGATTCATGGGCTTGGATGCGGTAATAGTTATCAAACATGAACCATTGTGGGAAATCCCCACCTTCCACGAATTGACGTCTAAAGACTTTTAAGAGAATCTCTCTGACGATGTCATAGCGTGAAGCGGCCATAAAGAGTTCGGCTGGCCCTTGACAAATGTCTCTGGTACCCCAAGCAGCCCCATTCGATTGTTCTAAGCCGTGGGGTGAACTGTAATGAACCAAGCCGTTATGGGTAAACCAAAAGGCCGATTCATTTAAAACATTGAGTTTGGATTGGAACTTTGGATGTTTAAGCTTTATGCCCGTTAAGCTTTCAATGAACGCATTGAATTTTTGTTGTGATACTACTGGGTCAATATCCACCGCTTTAAAGGTATCAAATGTACCATCGATGAAAAATTCAAAATGACTTTGTTGTTCATAATCAAACGTGATGACACCGAAATTCGATAAGTTTTCAAATTGCGTCAAGCGTGCCTCTGATAGTGTCAAACCTTCTACACGATAACGGTATTGAAGGGTTGGGTAATGGTCATGGATAAACCCATTCAAACTGCTGTCAATCACCAGTGTATTGTTTTCAATTTTGAGTGGTACAGGCACTTCATATTCTTGTGGGTGCATCACCAAGGCTTGAGTCACCAAGATATCATAAGGTTTTTGTTGCTTAGAATTAAATGTGATTTTTTGTGTAAGCTCATCTTTATCCGCCGATACCATCACTTCGATGGTGTCATCCTCTAAGACATACACCCATCTACAAACATTCACAGATATTTCATAAACCGATGGCATGGTGAGGATTTGATAACGGCCCTCTTTTTTAAGATAAATTCTCATCCCAGATAGTTTATCTAAATTCAAGAAGTTTCTGACTACCCCAAGCAACTTATGGAAGTTTGTGTTGCCTAAAACCACATGTGAAGCGAACACCCCATACATGAAGTTGGTTTGAGCCATGATTTTTTCAGATACGTGTAATACATCCCCATGGATGATCATGTGTCCATGAGGTCGTTCAACCAACAATTCTTTTGATGGTAAGACCACATGGGTGTGGTGATCCGTAAAAAACGATAATACGTCACCTTGTTTTTCCAAATGGTTTTGAACAGGATACCACTGTTTGAGTGTGGCTTCATCGATCGATTGTCCCACAATGACATCTTCCATACCGATGAAGGGTTTAACTTTTTTCGGTTGGGTCAAACGGTAAAATGATTTGATGAAATTATAGTCATCCAAGACATTAAACTTTTGTGAAACAATCCCCTCATGGAGCGGTTTATAGTACCCATAAAAGACAACCGAGGTCGGTTGATTGAGTTTCAATGGTTCGGATTGTAAGGTAATGTATGGAAACTCATATTGGTAATTTTCATTCGCCAATTTAGGTTCAAATAACGCTTTGGGTTCATTGGTTTTTTTATAAGATAACCCAAAGAATTGTGTGCCATCGGTCACGAAACCGATGTTTTTGGTGAGTGAACCGATTTGAAGTACCTGGGTATCGCCTTGGTTTTGTCTAGAACAAATGGTGTACCCGAATTGATCTTTAAACGATTGATGGTCAATGTATTGTGCGGTATAGGCTTCAGAGGCGAGAATCGAACCTGTCGATGCGATACCCACATCTTGACCATAAAATAAGTCATAGACACCCTCTAAGGTCTTTTTACCCAACAAAACGTCATAAACCCAAGCGTGACCGTGTAGTGATAACACCACTTGATAATCGATACCAAAGGCTTGTCCTTGATATACCGCCTGATTACCAACGATTTCAAAAGCAGCGTTGGATTGCACCCCTAAGAGTTTTTTATAGCTGTATTTCCCTGCATGGAAACGTCTTAAATATAGGTTTGAGACGCTACCTTCAATCAAATTACCACGTAAAAGGTTGATTTGATTGTGGTGGTAGCGGATTCTAAATAAATCGCCACTTTCGAGCAGTTCAAAAACCAAATCATTGCTGGAGAGTAAATGCTTTTTAATATCCATTTTTAGTTGCATAAGTGATGGCCTCCTAAATCAAAGTGATGTCGGTCTTTAAGACCTGATTCGATGCGTTTCCAACTTGAATGCTGAACTTACCAGGGTCAGCTTGGACACTCAAATCTGAATGTACATAACCCAAGTCTTTGACGGTGAGTTGGAATGAAACAACGGCTTTTTGGTTCGATTTCAACCAGACTTTTTTGAATTGCTTCAACTCTTGAACTGGTCTGGACACCTCTGCACTGTAATCTCTAATGTAAAGTTGAACCGTTTCATACCCATCCACCGAGGATGTATTTTCAACATCGATTGAAACCGTGATGGTATCCGCTTTTGATATGGTTAGGCTTGAAACAGATAAGTTAGTGAGTTTGAATGTGCTATAGGATAAGCCAAATCCAAAGGGATACAGTGGGGTATTTTGTTCATCTAAATAAAACGATGTGAATGGGTTCCCATCGTTTTTAAAGGGTCTCCCTGTATTCAAATGATTGTAATAAATTGGGATTTGACCCACATGTCTTGGGTAACTCATCGTGAGTTTACCCGATGGGTTATTCAAACCAAACAACGTTTCGGCGATGGCTTGTTGAGACATCGTTCCTAAGAAGAATGTATCTAAAATCGCACTCACTTTTGGTTCTATATGTGATAAAACCAGTGGTCTGCCGTGGAATAATACCAAAACGACTTTTTTGCCTAATTGGTATAAGGCTTCGATCAAAGATTCATCTTGTGGTTTTAGCGTGATGTTGACTTTAGAATGGGCTTCACCCGATTCAATCTTGTGTTCACCAACCGCCACAATAACAACATCCGATGTCATTAAAGTATTGTGTTCCATTTCGCTTAAGTTCGAAAGCGTGTTTTGATTGGAAACGAGCACTGGTTTAGTATACTCGGATATCGCTTCATAAAGCGGTATACAGTCTTCATGTCGACCGTGCCAGTGCCATGGACCAATCGTATCGGTTAAAGTCGCGTATTCACCCATTAAAGCCACTTTTTGAGTCTTCTTTAATGGTAAAATACCCTCATTTTTAAGTAAAACCATCGACTCTCTCGCCACTTCTAGAGCCATTTGTTTATGCGCTTTAGATAAAACTAACGATTGTTCTTTGAGTTCATCGGCCCCTTTGAATGGGTCTTCAAATAAACCCAAATCTTGTTTGAGTTTGAGTACACGATAAACCGCGTCATCCAGTAAAGCCATCGGTACTTCATTGGATTCAATTAACGATTTGAGATTTAATACATAAGATGAAGTTGCCATTTCAATGTCTAGTCCACCCAAAATCGCTTTTTTAGCGGCTTCACGGTCGTTTTCTGAGGTGCCGTGTTCAATAGTTTGTCTCAAGGAATCGTAGTCTGAAATGACCACCCCATCAAAACCCCATTGGTCTTTTAAGACATCTCTGAGCAAATACTTATTTTGTGTGGCTGGAACGCCTTCTATAATGTTAAATGAGGTCATCACCAAACGTGCCCCAGCTTCTACAGCTGCTTTATAACCAGACATATAGTATTGGTGTAAATTCAACCTTGACATATCGACCGTATTATAGTCGCGTCCCGCTTCACTCGCACCATAGGCAGCGAAGTGCTTGACACAACTCGCAAGATTACCAACTTTGTCAATACCATCGTGTTGATAACCTTCAACCATCGCTTTCGCATACACTTGGTTTAAATAAGGGTCTTCACCAAACCCTTCAACCACCCTGCCCCAACGGGGATCACGAGACAAATCCGCCATCGGTGAGAATGTCACGTGGATGCCTGCGGTTTGTGCTTCTAAGGCTGAAATGCGTGCCGCTTTTTTAACCAATTCAGGGTTGAATGACGCTGCCATCGCGAGGGGAACTGGAAATATGGTTTTATAGCCATGGATAATATCTGCCATGAATATGAGGGGGATTTTGTGTCTATTTTTATCTAAATAAGCTTGTTGGACGCGTTTCATTTCTGAAGCACTACCGATGCCTAAGACAGACCCCGATAAAAAGACTTCCGACTCTTTTAAACCCAACGCTTGGATGGGGCCATATACTTCTTTTTTCAAATCACCGATGAAGAAAAAGGGTGCCAGTTGCATCAACTGTCCGATTTTTTCTTCAATGGTAAGATTTTGCATCAATTGTTCTATGGATTTCATCTCAATCCCTCTTCTCATAAAATATACTTGCGTAATACGGTTTTAGCCTGTCATGTTTGTCACTATTTGATAATAACACCGTCATTTTAGATATATCGACAGGGTTTGGTACGGTGTCTTCGGTCCAATTACAAATGATAACCACGCGTTCTTCTTGAGTTAAGCGTTCATAGATGAACAATTGTGGGTGATATGGCTCTAACAAATGGAACTCACCTGTGGTAAATACATCGTACTGCTTTCTTATTTTTAATAATGTTTTGACGTATTTTAAAATCCCTTCTGAATCTTTTTGATCTAAGTCACGGTTGATATACGTATAATTTGGATTGACTGTCAACCACGGTTTTACACTCGAAAAACCCGAAAATCTCATGTCATTCCATTGCATCGGGGTTCTGGAGTTGTCTCTGCCTTTCGTGTAAATCGAATTCATAATATCGGCTTCAGGCCAGCCTTTGGTCTTTAATTCTTGATAAATATTTTTGGTTTCGATGTCACGGTAATCTTCGATGGGTAATTGGATCCCAGTCATACCAAACTCTTCACCTTGATAGATGTATGGTGTCCCTTTCATACCAAATAACAGTGTAAAAAGCATTTTCGCACTGTCCTTACGGTAAGGCTCTTTGGGATTCCCATAGCGGGATACCGCCCTAGGTTGGTCATGGTTTGACCAAAACAAACTCGCCCAACCTTGGTTTTTAAACAATTGTTGGGTATGATTTAAGGTTTGTTTTAAAGCTTGTAAATCTAGCTTTTTCAAAACCCATTTGCCCTGACCAGGTACTTCATCCAATGCGATGTGGTCAAACTGAAACACCATATCGAGGGCTTTTTGATTGGCTGTGATTTCGTTGGCTCGCTTCAATGAGATGCCAGGCATTTCGCCCACGGTAAAGACATCTTTCCCTTTAAAACATTGTTCATAGAGTTCATCTAAATACGCTTCAAGGTAAGGTCCATCAGCGAGTATTTTTTGATGGACATCTTTGCCAATCAAATCGATGACATCGAGTCTAAAACCATCAAAACCCAAATCTAACCAATAGTTGATCATCTGATAAACTTCATGTCTGAGTTTTCGATTTTGCCAATTCAAATCGGGTTGTTTGACACTAAATAAGTGAAAATAATATTCATTTAAATGAGGTACAAACTGCCAAGCAGACCCACTGAATACCGAAGTGATGTCTGAAGGTGTTTTGGACCAAATATAGTAATCATAATATGGGCTATCTTTGCCTTTGAGCGCTTCTTTGAACCACACATGTTCATCGGAGGTATGGTTCAAAACCAAATCCATGATGACTTTTAATCCTTTTTGATGGGCGGTTTGTAATAAAATCATTAAGTCCGATTTTGTACCAAACATCGGATTGATTTCATAATAATTCGAAATATCATACCCATTGTCGTCCATCGGTGATTGATACACTGGGGATAACCAGATGACATCGACGCCCAAATCCTTTAAGTAATCGAGTTCTGAGGTGATCCCAGGGATATCACCAATCCCGTCATGGTTGGTATCTTTAAAGGAGAGTGGGTAGATTTGATAGACTACTTCTTTTCGATTTTTTTCCATCCCAATACCTCCATCCCTTTTTGAATGATTGGATGACTCATGTAGGCTTTTTGAACATCTTTTGTTAAATAAGCATTGGCCATCAAGAGTTCTAAGCCTTTATCTAAGGCATAATCTCTGGTTGAAATCCAAACCCCTTGTTCATAGTTATAAGACCCCACCAAACCATATTTTCCCCAAAGTTTTGGTTGTTTTGCCATATGCTTGATGGCCGGTAGACAAATGTCTTCTGCCATCGGTAGGCTACCAACAATGGCTGAAGGTGAAATCGTGCCATTCGTATAGTATTTACCCAACAAGTTTGGTAAGGCATTGGCGACATAATACCCCGTAGGTGTATACCCGGCGGTCAAACCAAAACTATACTGATTGAATGTCTTGAATTCTTTTTGGTGTCTTAAACAAAACGCACGGTGGGCATAGGTCGCTTTTTTGGTGTTATCAAACCAAGAAATACCGTCTCGGTCAATCACGTTTTTTAAATCTAACCAAGCCAGTGGAAATTGATATACGAACAAGGTATTGCCTGGGGTGATGATGAATTTGTGTTGTTGATACGATTTATAGATACGGTCAAAGCCTTCATATAAGGCATTGGACAGGTTGTGGTCGTGGTGGAGTCCTGCAATCATGACATACATCATGAGTTGTTCTGCATACATGCCCCAGTGGTGAATGAATCCCGGTTTACCATGGACATAATCGCCATCTTTGTCGGGATTATACGCCATGTATAACCTTGGCTTACCTTCGTGGGTGTGAATGAGCATATCAAAATCAATGCGACCGATGATGTCTTTCGCTAATTGATGAATCGTTTCGTTCTTAAAATACGCATCGACAGTGATGACACCATTGAGTGCGAGGGCGGTATCGATGGTTGAATACTCACAATGACCAAGTCTTTGTGCGGTATGGATATCGATGAAGTGGGCGAAAAAACCACGATAATGACTGACGTGATCGCGCAGCGTGGTTAACGTTCGGATGACCTTTTCAGTAGCGTCCTCTAAATCGCTGTAGCCTTGTGAAACACCGACGACATAAGCTGATAATGTAAAACCAACCGAAGCGATGGAAGCGACGTTGGGTTTTTCGGTGTGATCGACGGTCATCCCGAACCCGGGTTCAGGGTTAAAATTGGTTTCGCCCATAAAAAAATCAAAGGCTGTTTTTTGAATGCGCTCGATGAGCAATTGGTTTTTCATAGTCCACTCCTGGTTAAATTGAAACGTTTAACCTCATATATTTTACCCCAATTGCCTAGGGTTTTCAACTGAAACCCTAGGCTTTATTGGGTCATTTTTTTATTCTGTTACTTTGGTGAATCCAAGATTTTCTAAACCGATTTCGATATAGTCAATTTCCATGTGGATTTTCCATACCATACCGGACATGTAGTTTTCTAACATGACGAGGGAAATCCCTTTATCGATGCCAATGATGTCATTAGCGAACCAACCATTGACGCCGACACTTAAGTTATACGCATCCTTAAAGCCATATTTACTAAAAAATTGTGGGAAGGTGCGGTAGTTGTTCATCGCGGCGATGGCTGCTTCAGGTTTGAAGACAATCGACCCAATCGCACCATACGCTGGTACGGTTCCATCGTTGAAATGGGCATTGCCAGCGGATGGACCGCTACCATAATTACCACGATAACCATTTGGACCATCGGCTGCCGACATGCCCCAAGAATTTTCATGGATACCTGGGTGAATGTTTGTCAGTGTTTTTGCGTAAGCAATCGCTGCTTCTGTGGCGTGAACACTGTTGGTGAACCAATTGAACCCTTGGGCGTCGTTGTACTGAGAAAAATCAATCCAAGCGTGTGAATATTGGTGTGTGAATAAACTGCCTGTATGCGTTGAATAAAATGCACCGTATTCTGGGGTTGAAGAGTGTAGGGTGGATGATAACTTCATGCGGTTATAGGCACTCTTTCCCACTGGATAAGTTGGACTGCCAGCGGCTAATACATACAACATCAATTGTTCAGCGTATGAATCCCAATGTCCTTCAAAACCACGTTCTGGCCAATAACCCATGTAAAAACGACTTTGGCTGGCATCGTAATACCAATTCCATTCAATCGCTTCATAAAGTTCTCTCGATAATTTTTCCGTTCTACCACCAAAGAAACGACCTGCGGTTAATGCCCCATTGATGAATAGTGCGGTATCGATGATGGAAACTTCGCTTTCCCAAACACGCGCCCCGGTTTTCATGTCCATGAAATGGAAGAAAAATCCATGTCGTCTGTCGAGATTGCTCATCGATACGAGGGTTTGGTAAGCGCGTTCTTCGCCTTCTTCTCTCGTAATGAAGCCATTTTCAACACCAATTGGGATGGCGGTTAAACCAAAACCGACCGAGGCGATGGACGCGACAGTACCAATCTGATTGGTATTGGTATGGTAGCGGTCAGGAATTAACCCATAACCCGCTTGGGTGGTGTTGGTATTTTGTGTTTCCCAAAAAAAATCAAATGCGAGTTCTAATTCTTCTAGCACGACCGCGTCGACATCTTGTCTGACGGCGGTACGGTAACTCTTCGTATTGACTGGGAATGGGTCTTTACTGCCCCCACCACACCCGTATAAGCCGGTGATGGTGAGTAAAGCCAACGCGATTAATAATAGTTTTTTCATGATTATTCTCCTGTGATGCCGGTCTTTTCGACCCCTTCGACGAACCAGCGTTGCATCGTGAAGTAGACGAGGATCATCGGCAAGATGATGAGTAAGGTCGCCGCCAAGCGGACACCTTCATTGAGCATGACTAAGTTTTGATTCCCGCCCGATACCGCCTGGTATTCAGAGACGAAATTCGCCAACTTGAGTTGTAGATTGGCACTGCTGGAATCTAGGAATAAAGACGAAATATACGTTTCATTCCAGTACCAGACCAAGCCAAACAAGAAACTGGTGATGTACGCAGGCACCGATAGTGGTACTGCCATTTTGAAGAAGATATACCCTTGGCTCGCCCCATCAATTTCAGCGGCTTCATTTAATGATTTCGGAATCATTCTAAAGAACTGGTAGAATATCAAAATGAAGATGGCGGAATTGAGGCCTTGACCAAATAACGCCGGTAAAATGATCGAAAACGGGGTTCTATATAAATATAGCCTAAAGAACATCACATACCTTGGAATCATATACACTTGAGGTGGGATGATGAAGGTGAGTAGCACCAATACCAACCACACTTTTTTAAACTTGAAGTTGAAGGTTGCGAACCCATAACCAATGAGGGAAGTCACTGCAGTTTGAATCAAAGCAGGTAATAATGTTACCAATAAGCTCTTATAAAAAGTACTGAAGTAATTTAATACCCTAAATGCACTTTGATAATTGCCCATAAAGAACTCTGAAGGGATCCAGTTGATCATCGGATTGATGATGTCACTTTGACTCTTTAAGCTGTTGGATATCATATAAAGCATTGGGTATAAATACACAAACCCAATCGAAATCAATAAGACATAGATCGCAACTTTAAATAAGATGCCATCGGTGAAATGTCTCCCTAAAAAGAATTTTTGAATGGTTGCTTTACGATTTCGCATCCTCAAAACCTCCTTCTTGGGTTCTTCGTCCTAAACAAGAACGCGACCAAACCAATGGTTACGAATACGACCAATGCATACATCCACGCCATCGCTGAAGCCATGCCAAACCCTGTTACCGTATTAAACATGTTGGATTTGATCGATAAGATGACTTTATTCTCTGAGAATGTGGTCAGTAGAACAATGGTGTAAATCGTATTGACAAAAATCAAACTCGACAACGATGGCATGGTAATTTTCCAGAATGATTGCCACGGTCCTGCGCCATCGATTTGTGCGGCTTCATATATTTGACCATCGATTTTTTGAAGTCCTGCGATAAATATCAAGATTTGAACCCCACTGAACCAGAAAATGATGATGATTTGTGAGAATAAATCCACGATGGGTTTGGCTAACCCAGGATTCAGAGTTGACTCGATAATTGAAATAAAACCATACGAATCAAATATATTGGTCCCCCCAGCCCCTTGTGAAATGAGTTCATTGATGACTGGGCCAGAAGATATGATGACAGGTAGGAAAAATATACTTCTAAAAATACCTCTACCTTTGATCTTTTGATTAAGCAATAACGCAATTAAAATGGAAAATACCACGATGACCGGAATTTGTAAGACCATTTGTTGTAAGAACCCAGTTAAGGATTCCACAAACACAAACCCTTGTTCGATTTGGAAAATCTTTAAGTAATTATCCAACCCGACAAATGTGGTTCTGATCCCATTCGCCGTGAATCTGACTTCATTTAAACTGTAATAAATGGAAGTGAGTAATGGGTAGACCATAAATACGATGAACCCCAACACCCAAATACCGATGAACATGTACCCATAAATATTCTCACGGGTGGCTCTAGCCATTGGCTTTTTCATAGGACACCTCCCATGGTAAGAGAGAGTTTTACCCCATTTTTAACGACGATGTAGTTTTTAGGTAAAACCACACTGCCATCGGCGATGACCATTTGATTTAAATAGTTCACATAAATGGTGGTGTTGTCTTCATAAACGATTTTAACGACGCCATCTTGTAAAACCACACGCGATTCGATGGTTTGACCTTGAACGAATGACAATGCCCCGTTGACAAATGCGTAGTAAGTTTCGATCGCGGGTTTCATATCTTCAAAGCGTGATGTGTAGATGTGTCGTAAAGCGGTATCTTGAAGTGATTTCGATGAAGCTTGTGTGACGACAAACGATAAGTTTACACCATAGTCGATGCTTCTTAAGAGTTGATCTCTGGCGTAATCATAGAAGTTGGCGTTCGAACCGAATAAATCCATAGACCCTTTCAATACGATTGGGATGAATGGGACGGTATCACTAAACGTTAAATATTGAGATGAATACATCGGCATATCGAAATACGCATCCATGCTTCCCCATAAATAAGCATACGCATCATACAGTGCGGTCTTAACGGTTCGATCACTCAACATGTTTTGGAAAATCTCAATCGAATCACCTAAACTAACCCCTGTCCCATAATCGGCGTATAAGGTATTACCAAGCGAATGCATCGCTAGCCCATCGATATCATATTTCGATAGACGATGGACTGTGGACTCATAACTGGATTTGACTTTAGAATGTTTGAGTAAAAAGCGGTTGTGGTCTAATTCAACGAAACGATAACTTTGTTCATTGATTTTTTTCGCCAAATCGGTGAAGGCTTGATAGTCACCTGAACGGTTGCTGGCTTTCAAAGCATCCGTCACGAAATACAAGGATGCTACTTGTGCTTTTAAAGTTTCAATATCTTTAGAACTGCCCAAACGGTTGGATAACCCACCATAATTCGGGCCGTCCCAAGATGCGCCAGTGTTGGTAAACCCATCGTAGGCAACGACGATGTTATTCACATCAAGAGATAAACTTTGAATCATGGCACTGAGTGCTTTAACGGTAGTCATGACGATGTTATCAGCAAACAAAATACCATCTTTTTTCACCAAACCAATCGATTCGAGTTTGAGCGGTGAATCGTTTACTTGTGGTAACTGTCTGTTGAGTTGGTTGGTAGAAATCAATTGTTCACGGTAAGCTTTCGCCATCCCGACATAATTCGCATCTTCACCAGTCAACATCTGGTATTTGATTTTGATATCGATTGGGTTACGATTGGCTTGCATCAAAGTGATGACATTGCCGGCTTTATCGATCGGTTGATTGTAAATACGGCGGTAAATGAATTCAGTGAAAATAGCGTTATATGGGGTGAGTCCACCCGCATAATTGATGGTTAATACGCCATTTTCTGCACCCGATTCAATGGTAGCGAACATCGCATTTTGGTTGATCCCATGCACAAAACCAAACACAGGGGCGTAAAGTTGCGTGCCTTCAGAAATCATTCGGTTTAAATTCGTTTCGGTATTGAACGATAGATTTGGCGAATAAAATTCTTTTGCATAAGGATTGGTCGTAGACGCGGCTGGATAGCGAATGAGTGCACCCACCCCGTCGGGTACGAACATATACCCAGGGGTATTATTTTCTCTAACCGCACCTAAATACGGATACACATAAATCGAGGCGAGTTTAAAATTGCCTGTTTCAACGATGGATTCGTTTGGTATTTCCACCGTGATGCCATCGTTCAAGAATAATACTTTGACGGTGATGGCGATACGAGAAATACCAAAACGAATGGTTGATTCAAACCCATTGTCGATGATGCGTGTGGTTTTAGAGGTATTTTCCGATAAAACGAATTCTTCTGTTCTCGCGTTATTCGAGGTATTGGTGTTATACGAATAAATATGAATCGCACTTCTCACACGGCGTTGCCAGTTATTCGAAAGGCCCGATGTCGCGTAATCGATGGTGCTTGAAAACATATACCCGTGTTCATTTTCAATCATGAATGACAATGAACTCATATCCAAATAGACATTGCCAAGTTCAGTCGGAATAACCGTATGTTCTGGGTCAACCACATATGGGCTTACGGCTACACTCAAATCGTCCACCTGGGTATAACGGTTCGATGATACATAATCGGTGATTCGGGTAAAACTCGGTAATGGTTGATCTGCCGAGGTCAACACGGCACTATCGATGGCGATTTTTACCCCCACACCCAAGGCGAGGACAGACAAAATGATCCATAATTTTAAGATGATTTGTTTAGACACGGTAGATCACCTCCTTAATGATGGAAACGATGAAGTCCCAAACTTGACCCATAAATGCGTAAATCAGTAATCCCATCAATACGAGGATAAATATCCCAAATACAATGAGTACGATACTCTTGATGGTTTCTAACAAGGTGTAATTGTGTACTTCTTTTAACGTATAGATGAATAAGAAAATGGTGTAATAGAATACCACTTGATGGTAGAACGTATAGATGAATGATTCATTGTAAGTGAGGAAATGCGATAAAATCGTCATGCCTGGCATGAATAAAATATATGGAATCAAAGCGTAGGTAGACATGACAAACACATCTTTGAATCTACCTTCACCATCGGAGAACGTGGATACCAAGTAATTGACCACCACATATAAACCAAATAGGGTCAATACGAGACTGAGTTCTTGAATTAAATTGCCGACAAAATGATTTCTAAACAAGAAACCAGACAAATACGTATCGGCTAGATAAACCGTGATGAATGCGAGTAAGATGATAGACCCACTGAGGTATCCACCTTTATTTTCCCTTTTCACATAATAGACCAAGTCCGCTGGTTTTTTAAAGATTTGTTTGGTCAATCTAATTTGCGATACCACTTCAATTTGATTGAAATCTTTTAGTTTCGATTGGATTGTTCCGTAAAGTGGTAGATATTCGACGCTATTTTTCATTACCTTATAAACAACAAATAAACCTAATCCAATCAATACCCAAGTAACTAAGTAATTTTGTATCGCGATATTTCTGATTTCCCAGTACGCATTCGAGTAACCAGCCAAGTCCTTCGCTTCAAAGAACGCAGCTAGGGCATCTTCAAAATTACCTTCTTTGACCAACGCTTCACCTAAAGCGGCGTGTGCCAAAGCGAACCCTGTATTTTGTCTTAGAATTTCTTCCCAAATGGGTTTAGACTCTAAATATTTACCATCGTTATATAAGGTAACAGCGGTATGAACCAAATCTACAAACACAGTTCTTTGATAGATTTGAATGTTGTTATAAATACGGTCTAATACATACAGATTACCCGCCTCATCGGTGGTAATCCCCGATGGGGTATTGGTCAACCCCAACGTTTGTTTCATCGAACTGTCTTTGGTATTGAACTGAAATAACAAACGGCCATTGGCGTCATATTCATAAATGTCGCCGGCAGTCGATACCATATAAATGTAGTTTTCATCGTTCATCCAAATATCTGCGAGTGCGGTACTTGGGTACAAGGTATCCGATAACAACGTATTCACACCGGAAATATTCAAACGTTTGAACGATTGACTGAAATTGATGTTCGTGGTGAGTATTGACCCTTTTTGACCCAAAGCCACATTGGTTGGCGATGGTGGTAGTGAAGATGCCAAATCGGAATCTTTCACGAATAAATTGTATAAGAATTTTCTAAAGCTGATGGAAACGCTGTTGATACCCAAATACCCAACAAATTCTCCCGCGTAATTCAGTTGAATGATCCCTGACGTAGAGCCTTCACCCACGACATAAATCGCGTCATTCGAACCGACCACGACTTTCGTAGGTAAAAACGCATTGTTCGCACCGAAAATTGGTGAGGTTGGTTTGGTGATACGGGTTTGGATGGTTTTACTTGGTATATCGATGATAAATACCGTTCTCGCATCTTTATCCGCGACATATAAATCGTTGTTATGGACAAATACCCCTGTCGGTGTTACAAATTCAGCTGAATCGAATGTATCGATGATTGACCCATCGAGTTCAACCCATAACACACGTTTATTACCGGTGTCAGCGATAAATAACTGGTTGTTTTTTTGATATATATCCTGTGGGTTTTTCAAATTCAATTGACCCAACGTGCCGACTGGAATGTAGGCGGTTTGGGTTTGAACCAAACGGTTGTATTCCCCTAAAGTGTAGGTATTATATGGGATCCCTGTCGTCGCTTGTGAAGCTTCTGTTTTAATGGGTGAAAATAGGAAGCTCAAGCCCAGGAGAATGCACATCAATCCAATGATTTTTTTCATGATGGCCTCCTACTTAATCCCAGAGTGAGCCATGGTGTTCATGACTTTACTTTGTAGGAATATAAAGATGATTAAGTTCGGTAAGAACATGATCAAGCTGGCCGCGGCACTCATCCCGATCCCAACCACTTGGTTAGACGCTGAGGACAGTGTCGACATGTAATAAGCAAATGTTCTTAAACTGTCTGAATTGATGTAAGTCGCTGACACATCGGCGTTGTTCCAAACCGATTGGAACGATAAAATCGCGATGGTAGCGAGGGCTGGTTTGATGAGCGGTAAAATGATTTTTAAATAAATCGTAAAGTGGGTCGCCCCATCGATTTTCGCCGCTTCTATCAGTTCATTGGGTATTTGATCGATGAATTGTTTGATTAAGAATAGCCCAATCGGCACAGCCAGTGCTGGGATGATGTGAACCCAAAAGGTATCCACCAAACCAAAACTTTCGGTGATGATATAACGCGGGATGATGACCGCAGTACCGACAAACATCATCGCGATGGTGTTGATTTCAGACAACACACGGTTGATATGAAACTTCATTTTAGATAAGGCATATCCTGTAATACTGCTTAGGAAAATCGATAAGAATACAACCAAAAGTGTAATGACGATCGAGTTGAATAAATACCTAGATACGGGAATCCCCGTGGTTGTCGATGCTTGAAAGAGTTCGATGAAATTATCCCAAGTCGGTCTTTGAACAAAGAACCTTGGTGGGTATTCGATCAGTTCATCAAATGGTTTAAACGCATGGTTAAAAATGTATGCTAAAGGCAGCACCATGACGGCCGCAAATGGCAATACAAAGAGTAAATAAGGCAATTGCGATAGATGAAATTTATCGGGATTGGTTCTGACGGCTTGAAATTTTGGCATGTTTGTCACCTAGTCCCTTTCTCCAAATAATCGGTATGCAATCTTGCTGAAGAAATATATCAAGAATAACAATGCCACAGATAACGCTGCCGCGTAACCCATGTCATAACGGATGAAACCAAAGTCTTCAATGTGGTTAACTATGAGTGACCCTGCATAGTTTGGGGTCGGGTTACTCCCCGACAGTTGTACCCCAATCGCGCCAGTGGAGAAGGCGGTCACGATCGCCATAACCGCACCAAATAGCATTTGTGGTTTCATCGAAGGAATGGTGATGTGGATGACTTCCTGGAAACGGTTTTTAACCCCATCCAAATAAGCCGCTTCATAGAGTTCTTTATCGACATTCAAAATACCCGCGAGCATCGCTAAGAACCCCACACCCATAGACCCCCATAGGGTGACTAAAACCATGATGGTGAATAAGTATTGTGGGGATTGTAAGAACGCAATCGGTTCAACAATCAAACCCAACTCCAATAAGATATAGTTTAAATAACCGCTCGAATCCCCTGCGAAAAACACTTTCCAAATGACACTCATCGTGACCCCTGCAGTTAAAGATGGGGTATATAAAATCACGGCGAGGATGGTTCTTAAGCGGTGTGGAAGTTGTGCCAAACACCACGCTAAGATGAAGGATAAAACATAACCACCAGGTCCAACCAAAATGGAAAATTTGATGGTGTTGGCGAGGATGTATTTCATGAATTCTTCATCGCTGGTTAATAAATAAATATAGTTGTTCATGCCAATCGGTTTCGGTGAGCTCACCAAGTCATAGGTGGTAAAACTCAATAAAATCGCGAGTAAAATCGGAACGACGATGAAGGTGATAAAAAGCAACGTATAAGGGAGTGCGAATAAATAAGCTGCCTTATCGTCTTGTTTGAACTTACGTTTTTCAACTTCGATGAAGGTTTTGAACTTACTCATGGTCATTCACCCACCCTTCAACGATCTCACGATTCGGTATGATGAATGGTTTTAATGATTCACCGCGTTGGTTGATGTAACCAAATTCCAGCATCTTTCGACTGATTTCTTTATTCATCTTGAGGATGCTGTCGGTCATCGTACTTCTTAAGTTAGCGTCATAGAAGACCACACTATTCAAGGTGTTCGATAGTTCACGCTCAACCATATATGACCCCGGAATCTTTGGTACTTCTCTTAGATGGGTCCATTGTTCTAAAATCACGGCTTGATGGGCTTTATTCCAATTGAGTTGTTCAAAAGCTTCCAAATTCGCTGTGTTCCATAAATATCTTGTACCTAAGGTATTGATTAAGGTATTGGAAAAGAGCACCTGGGTTTCTGTTGAGTGCCACCACTGCATGAACTGCCACGCATCGTCTTGTTTTTGACTCTTTTTAAACAAAATGCTGGCTTGTTGAGCCCCTGGCATGTCTCGATGGACTTCGCCATCGCGTTCAACCCCAGGAACCAAAGCGATGTCCCACAAACCTTTAATTTCAGAAGCCGCGTTTAACAGTTGAAGGTACATCCCAAAATCGGCGATACCCACAGGGATTTTTCCATATCTAAAACTATTGAAAAAGCTCGGTACTTGATAAGATAAGCTGTATTCACGGTATAAATCGGCCATGAACGTCATCGCTTGGATGGTATTTTCATTGTCTATCGCCGCAGATAACCCATCTTCTGCATATAATTGACCCCCAAATTGGAAAATGAATGGGGCGGTGGTGTCAAAGGATTTCAAACTGCTGTTGTTTGACAATGGGACATAAAAACTCATCCCATAACGTTCCAGGATCGGTAACATGCTTAAAACATCGTCCCATGTATCGGGTACCGATAATTCGAGTTGATCTAATATGTCTTTACGATAGACCAACACATAAAAGTTTTCAGTTTCCGGTAAACCGAACAATTGGTTGTCATAAATCATCGGTACCACTTGTTCTGGGTTATATACTTTGAGGGTTTGTTCAAACCCAGGCATGGTCGATAAATCCACCAACATCCCCCGCATCCCGTAATCGTTTGGAATCCATGCGGATACCCCTAGGGCGACATCGGGTTGCTTATCGGCTGAATTGGCGAGCAAGAGTTTGCCATCGTCATTCATGATCGATACTTTCACTTTGATGCCCGTTTGTTCTGTGAACACACCATCGGTGATGCGTTGAATGAGGTCAACGTATTGTCTAGAACGGTTGACCCATACTTCGATTTCATCTGGCGCTACCCCTTCAGAATAAGAAGGGTTGATGAAGGAGGCGAAAAAGCGTTGTACACCAATGACTAACGATTGGAAGAAACGCGCATTCGCTCTTGGTAAGTTGTGATTGCCATGTAAAAAGAAAGCATCCATGACGAGCGGTTGTTGTAAAACAACATCGATTTGTCCTGAGATTAAAGTCACCGCCGAAGATGACCCTGTCGATAATAATGTCAATCGTCTAGGGATTTCATCGATGTCTTTGATTAAAGTTTGAATTTTCGAACGGGCTGCTTTTAAATCTGAAACGGTTTTAGAGTCTCCCCTGTAACCATATAATTGATCTAAAGCGTCGATCACTTCGGTTAAACCAAAAGTCCAGGATTCTAATCGCGTATAAATATCGGGAAAATACGCAATCATATCCCAGTCGATGGATTTATCCACGTTGTTTCTGGTGAGTTTGGTCACTTCTAGACCAAATTGGGTCATTTCATCCGAAATCATGCGCATTTTTCTTCCAATATCGATGAATAAGCGGCTATCGACTTCTAAAGTGATGATGTCTCCAGGTTCTAAATAAAAGAGGTACGGTTCATCTTCAAAACTGGATAATGTCACATTTTGCCAGTTTCGGCTGAACCCAAATGGCAAATGTTTGGCTTCTTCAAATGGGATTTCCCCATTGATATAAAGTGTGCGATAAGAGGTGGTTTTTTGTCTGTTTTGTTGAACCTTAAATGTGAGCATATAATACCCAGGTTGGTCTATATCAACCACCCAAGACACGGCGTCACCAGGTTCTTGGTAGTTTTCAGTGCCCAACACATTGAGTTTTAATTTTGAAATCGAAAATGGCAATACACCGATGTCTTTTGAAATGCCTCTCGTGATGCTAGAGTGGTTCATCAAGAACATATCTTCAGCTTCAAAACGGTGATTGCCAACTTCTACCATACTGCCATTTGGCAAATATTCTGCATAGGTTGGTAACGCTTGAAGCGGTGATAGTTCGATGGCTTGTAACTTCAAAGCCCCCGAGATTTTTTCCAGTTCAAGGGTCAAATTCGCAGGTGTTAAATACACCAACAACCCTTCGGTATATAAACGATTGGGGTCTTTCAGTGTTTTACGTATAAAATCATCGTAAGTTGCTTTTAAAACAGACACGTCATTACCATAACGGTCTTGACGTACGGTATCATCGGCTTCGACCCAATACGTATCCAATGACCCTTGGGTGGCTTCTTGGTAAGGCAAGACCCCATCGATGGTCATCGATAAGACAATTGGCAAATAGTTATCTGGGTTCGCTTGATACGTTAACCATACTTGATATAAGCCCGAGGTCATTCCACTTAATTCAATTTGAATTCGGGTCGGGTCTATCCAATCATAAAAACCACCCACAGAAATGGCTTCGCCTGGTTCTAAAATGAAGGAGGAAGCTGGGAATGTGTGGTTTTGATCATTGTTGTATGTCGTATCGTGCGACTGTAAAAAAGCCGCGTATGTGTTCGAAGGGGCGGTGGTGGTATATTCAATTAAGGTGGGTTTCGCTACCTCAGGGTTGAGGTTTTGAACAATGAGGTTGACTACCCAGATAAGGAGGAGTCCCCCCAGCGATAACATCATGATTTTTCGCATTTTAGTCGATATATTCATACATACCCTCCACAGCATATCATTTGAAGAAGGGGAAATCCGGACGTAGATTTCCCCCACTCAATTCTTTTAACGTGATTGTAAAGCTTGTTCAAACGCGGCTTTCGCTTCATTATAAATGGCATTAGCGCGGTTGTTTAAATTGACGCGTACGTCTGCATACAAGACTTCACCAAATCTTAACTTGTTGATGATGTCTCCCATCTTGTTTTCAGCGTCATAGGTCCCTTGATAACGGGCTTGGATATAACCAGGCAAAAATTTTGGTGGTTCAACAACGACATTACCTGCTTCAACAATCGCTCTTAACCCTGTGAATGCTGGGTAAAGTTCAAAGTAAGCATCGAGTAAGTCTGCATCATTTTGAAGTGGTGCGAAGTTGACTTGTGAAATACCTTCAATGGTTTTAGATAATTCAATGCGTTTGAGGTACCCATCTTTCCCAAAGCCCATCCATTTAGCAAGCTTATACGCGGCTTCTGGTTGTTTGGTATTGGAAGCAATGGTAAAGAAGTCAGCAACGATTGGCACACGTTTGTTGCCATTGACGACAGGGGTACCAATGAAATCTAAATCCCAAGTGTAAGTCCCATTATTGATGTTGGCTTGCATCCACCCAAAGTCCCATGAATAGAACCATTTCGCAAGAATGGCACCGTTATTAAATGCTGCACCGGCACTGCCCCCTTGGAAAATCGCTTCGATATCGATGGTGGAATCTTCTTTAGCGGCTTCGTATTGGAGTGCTTCTAATACGAAGGATGTGTCTGTTTGTAAACTGCGATAGAAATCCACAGTTGTAGCAAATTCAGTGGAGTCTAGGTTGAATCCATTTTGATTCATTGTAAACCAACCGTAGCTGGCATTGAGTTGTGCGGGGTACCAGTGGATGATGTGTTCAATCCCTTCAAGACCGACAATACCGGTATTGGTGGTCGATGAATGGTTGGCAGCCGCTTTGGTCATTTGAATGAACTGATCAAATGTGGTGGTGGTGGTTGGCCAATCTTGACCACGTTGATCATATAAACTCTTATTGACAACATAACCTGCATAAAATACCGCATTTGGTAATGCCATGACTTTACCATTGTAAGTTGCAGCCCCACGGATACCTTCAGAAACGTTTAAGAATTCTGGGTCTGCATTCGCGATATCACTGATGTTGTAAGCCCAGTCATTGACGACATAATACGGAATATCATCCGCCATAAAGACGTCAGGTAAGCTTTCTGTGGATGCTCTTGCAGCTAAAAATTCGCTCCAAGATACGTCATTGGTTGTACCAGGTACTTTTGGACGTTCGACAATGACCACATCGATGTCTGGATTGGCTGCTTCAAATGCTTCAATCATCAAACGTTCCATGTTTGGGGTTTCAGCATCCGGTGCACCTAAGTTCCAGTTGGCATAAGTGATTTTGATTTTGCCATCATTATGGTTGCCACCATTGTTACATGCAACAAGCAATGAAACGGAAAACATCAAAACCATGATTAGTAATACTTTTTTCATATGAATCCTCCTCATTAAAATGTTTCACGACGGATGATTGCGAATCTAGCGTCGTATTTTTGAATTTCAGCGGTTCTACCTTCAATCGCGGAGACAATCGACTCTGCCAAGTTCCTTGCCCATTCTGCACGATTGACGTCAATTGTGGTCAACTGTGGCTTGATATATTTACCCAGTTCAATGTTATCGAAGCCAATGATTTTCATGGCTTTAGGGATATCTACTTTCATTTCATTCAAGTAATTGATGACCCCAATCGCCATTTCATCGTTGGCACAAAATAGTACTTCTGGCAAGATATTGCCTGTTTCAAAATAATCTTTTATGGCTTGATAGCCGGATTGTTCCCTAAATTGTCCTTTTAATTCACAAAACGGTTGAAGTTGGTTTTCTTGGATTGCTTTGATAAACCCCCGATAACGTTTGATGTTGTCTGGAGAATCTTCATTCCCGTGCATAAATCCAAACTTCGAAAATCCCGAATGAATCGCCAACTTAATGACTTCATACACAGGTGTGAACCCATCCATGCTTTTCACAATGATTTCAGAAGTTGGACCATAGATTTTTCTTAAGTCGATGATTGGAAAACCTTTTTTCGCAATCCGTTCTAACAAGTTTGGTTCCACGGTGGTGTCTAACACGATCGCCCCATCGGCTTGTTTTTCTTGTAATAGATTGTGTGCGAGTTCACCACTACAAACAATCATTTTGTAAGATAGCGCCTTTAAAGTGGTATGGATTTCTTCTAAGATTTCTTGGTAAATCGGTCCACCAAAGTTGTGAATCAACACCAAAACGTTGTTCGTCTTGTTCTTCTTAAAATTTCTCGCAATCCCATTCGGTAAGTAATTGATTTCTTCTGCAACCTTGAGGACCTTATCCGCGGTTTCTTTTTTAATCCTTGGATCATTGTTCATAACATAGGATACGGTGGCGATCGATACCCCTGCTTGTTTTGCGACATCTTTGATTGTGGCCATGTGAACCTCCCTTAAATTTTTGTATCGGATACATTCTATAGAATGGGTTTACATCAAACCTTCCATAAAAAGAATTGAAACATTTCAATTTGTATATTCATCTTATCACAAGCGCTTACATAATTTCAAGTGGTTTGTGTAACCGATTTTAAGTTTTTTTTAAATGTTTCAATTTTTCTTTTTGAATAGAAAAAAAAACGCCACCCTGAGGTCGCGTTTCTAAACTTAAATTAGTGTGATAATCTCATCGTGTCTCTAGCAATCATGACTTCTTCATCGGTTGGGATGATGAAGACTTTGACTTTAGAGTTTTCGGTTGAAATGAGTCTTTCGCCACGGAGTTTGTTGAGGTCTTTGTTGAGTTCAACACCAAGGACTGCCAAACGATCGATGATCATTTGTCTTAAGACTGGGGAGTTCTCACCAATCCCAGCGGTGAAGCAAATCGCGTCTAATCCACCCATGTAAACATAGTAAGAACCGATATAGTCAGCAATTTGTTTGGCTTGAATATCGAAAGCCAAACGTGCTCTTTCATTGCCTTTTTCGATGGCTGCTTCGATGTCTCTAGCGTCATTCGATAAACCTGAAATACCAAGGTAACCAGACTTCTTATTCAAAATATCAGTGATGTCTTGAGCTGATTTGTTGAGTTTGTTTGCCATATAAGCGGTGATGGCTGGGTCAATCGAACCAGAACGGGTCCCCATAGGGAAGCCTTCAAGCGGTGTGAATCCCATCGATGTTTCAACACAATGCCCGTTTTTAACGGCTGATAAGGAAGCACCGTTCCCAATGTGGCATACAACCACTTTGGTTTGTGTCGTACCCATCAATTGATTGGCTTTTTCTGATACATATTGGTGGCTGGTCCCGTGGAATCCATATTTACGGATGCCATATTGGGTATACCATTCATAAGGGGTACCATAAAGATACGCATCTTTTTGCATGGTTTGATGGAATACTGTATCGAAGACTGCCACTTGTGTGACGTGTGGTAATACTTTTCTAAATGCTTTGATCCCTGTTGCGTTCGCTGGGTTATGGAGTGGTGCCATTTCGCCCAAGTCGATGATTTTTTGTAAGACTTCATCGGTGATGATGGTCGAATCTTTAAAGAATTCGCCGCCTTGAACCACCCTGTGTCCAACGCCTTCAATGTCATTGATGTTGGCAATGACTTTGTGTTTGACTAAACCTTCTAAAATCAGTTCAACCCCCACGGCGTGGTCTTTGATTGGTAAAGTTTCAACGAACTTTTCCCCGTTATATTTGATGGTAAATAGGGCTTCTTCTGACCCAATTCTTTCAACAATCCCAGACGTGATTTGTTTTTCAGCTGGCATTTCTAGCAATTGGAATTTAATCGAAGAGCTACCCGCATTGACTGCCATAATTTTCATAGTGTAATGATCTCCTTGTTTGTTCATCTTTATGATAATATAATTCGCTTGCTTTTGCAAGATTTTTCCCACTCATTATGAATATTTATTCACAATTGTTAATTCTGCTATTTTTTAGAGTAAATACGCATAAATGGCGATAAATTGTAATAGTGTTCCTAAAAATACGAAGATGTGCCAAACAAAATGACTGTATTTAAAGACTTTAGATAAGGCATAGAAAATAACACCGACGGTATAAGCAATGCCACCGGCTAAGATGAAGTAAAATGCCCCTTGTGAAAGCTCAAATAGTGGTCCAATCAATGTCAAACCACTCCATCCTAAAATGATGTATAGGAGTAAATGAGGGATTTGCCACTTGTGGATGTGGATGGCTTTCATGGTTGCCCCTAAAGCAATCAACAACCATTGACCAATCAACAAATACCACCCCATGGGTTTATCAACGACAATGATGAAGATGGGTGCGAATGTTCCCCCAATTAAAATATAAATGGAAATGTGGTCAAATCGTTTAAATAGACGTTTCACTTTGGTATCACGTTTGAAGGCGTGATAAAGCGTACTCATGGTATATAAGATGATGATGCTAAAACCGAAGACCAACGCACCAAAAACTTCATTACCGTGGTTTGCCTTCAATAACATTAAAATGAGTGCTACAATACCGAAAACAGCGCCAAGTCCATGGCTTACTGCATTCGCAATCTCTTCACCGAGCGATTGAAAGGGTCTTAATTTCATGAATGATCTCCTCTATGAGTTGAGTTTGAGACTCAACAGTTTCTTGGGTTGCTGACACATGGATAAATAGCACGTTTGGGTGTTTTTTACCCATATGATAATACGCATAATTACACAAATAACGCCCTGGGTCCTCCGATTGGACCACCCCAGGTCTCAATAAAAGTGTCAAGTCGATGGGAGTTTGATAAGTTTGCCCCTCATCGATGGGTTGTTTCAATAATTGAATGCCTTGATTGTCAGGGATTCGCATATCCAGTTCATTGTACGCATACTGCTCTAATGATACCACATCACGGTTGGCTTCACCGAGCATTAAGATGCATCGATACTGAGTTAAATCCAACTGTGTGATGACTTCTTTTACTTTTGCGATAGATACAGGCAATTCTAATTTATCCACATCCGATTGAATCCGATCTAAAATCATTTTGGAAGCATTCCACGTTTTCCCACCAAACGGTTCAAATGCAGTGACTAAGATCATTTGAATTGGTCCAAGAAATCTTTGCCTTTGAGTGTTTCGGGCTCATATTTGTGTAAGCCTTCAAAATCCACTTGTCTCATCACTTCAAAGGCCACCAACGCGACAGCATTGGATAAATTGAGCGATCTGATTTTATCGGTGGTTGGGATTCGATAACAGGTGTCCATATGGGCAGCCAAAATGGTTCTGTCTACCCCAGTGGATTCTTTTCCAAAAATCAAGTATATGGGTTGTTCGATTTTTGTATAATCGATTTCAGAATACGTCTTTTTGCCATAGCGGGTTAAAAAGAAATATTGACCGGGATTTTTAGTAGAAAAATCTTGATAATTTTCATAAATGGTATAATTTAAATCTTTAATATAATCGAGTGCACTTCTTTTGAGATACTTTTCATCCAGTGAAAAACCCAAGGGTTTGATCAAGTGCAACTTCGCATTGATGCCCACACATGTACGCATGATGTTTCCCGTATTTTGTGGGATTTCAGGTTCAAATAAAACAATATTGAGTTCCATACTACTCCTCCTTCAGTGATTTTAAGACACGTTCTAATGTATCTTGATACCATTCGACTTTGGATTTATCCTTTGTCGATTCAATCAAGTCGATGTGTTCTTTTAGTTTCAGTCGTTTGATGATCAATAATGCGTTTCGCATCAACACGGTTTTGCCTTTCCATAAATAAGGCATGTCTTTGTATTTTTCTTTGAATACTTTTTCCGAATCGCTGAACAAATCGACAATCGATACCATTTCTTTCCCAGAAAGTTCAAACTCAGGGTGGGTTTGCTTTATGATGTTCACGTTTTTTGGACAAACCATCTGACAAATGTCACAACCAAATAAACTGTAATTGGCATCCATCTCATGATCAGTCAAGATACGTTTGGATTGATTGTAATGACTCATGCACAAATCCATACGATAACCTGTTTCGGATAAAGCACTGGTTGGACACGCATCGATGCATTTTCGACATGACCCACAATCCTCTGTAACCAATAATTTGATTTCGCGTTCGATTTCGATGTTCAAAAATACCAATCCGAGGAAAAAGTAAGACCCAAATTGTTCATTTATAATCAGTTGGTTTTTCCCAAAAAAGCCTAAACCCGCTAAAGTGGCCGCCAACCGTTCATCGTGGTTGTGGTTATCCACACCCAAACGGTATGCAATACCCAAGTCATTCAACACTTCAAGCATGCGATCTTTTAATACCATGTGGTAGTCTTTACCAAACGTATAAAAAGAAGGTACGAGATGGGTTTTGGTATGTTTAATCATCCGTTTCGGATAGCTCAACCCCAAAACAACCATCGTAGGATACGTCTCTTGAATGACGTTTTTACCCATTTGACGGGCCGCTTCTAAGTAGTCTTTGGTTCGGATGATACCCACCAAATCAAATTTAGATTGAAAAATTGTCCAGAGGTTCTTCGTGTTCATCGATGAATACCTTCCTTTGGAATTTCACCTTGCGATAAAGATATGAACCCATAAATAATATGATTAAGTTGGAAATAACCATGGCATACCATATGCCAGCATACCCAACGTCTGTGGCGTATTTGAAGAATAAAACGAGTGGTACACGCAAAATCCATAAGCGTGTGAATGTCATCATTAAGGCATATTTATTATTGCCAGACCCATTGAAAGCCGATAAATGGGTTTGGAATATGGCCATCAACGGTTGTGTCCCTAAAATCCATATCGAATACTCAACGGTCACCGCGACAATCGCCCCATTTTTAGGACCAACAATGAACTGTGCGATGGGTTTTGCGAAAGGAATGATGATTAAGACGCCAATGACCATGATACTGACGCTCAAGTTTCGCGCCACTTCATAGGATTTTTTCGCTCTATGAGGGTTATTCGCACCTATGTTTTGACCAATATACGCAGTGACTACAGAACCAATCGCCATGACAGGGTTTAACAATAACGATGAGATTCGATTCCCAGTCGAAAACCCTGAAGAGACCACATCACCATAGCTGAGAATCATCGCTTGAATGACAGCGAAACCTAAGGATGAGAATGCTTGTGCAGTCGCTGATGGCATCGCGAACTTAGAAATTTCTTTTAAAATATGACTGTCAAAACCAAGATCCTTGGTTTCAATTCTAGGGTGTTCTTTGGAAAAAAACAAATCATGTACTGCAAATGGAACGATGATGGCTTGGCTGATGAGTGTGGACAAACCTGCACCTGCTATGCCCATCTTAAATTCTGAAATAAATAACCAAGTTAAAAACATATTTACGAAAATACTGATGATGGATAAACGAACAGGGGATGCTGTATCGCCACTGGCTTGTCTGATGGCTTGATATGCTAAGAAAACATATACAAACGTAAATTCCAATGAACGGTATCTAAAATAAGTGACGGCATATTCAAACGTCAATCCTTCTGCACCCATCATTTGAGCGATGAGCGGTGCTCCAAAGAATAATAAAGCATTGACGATGATTCCTAAAATGACAGAAAATGTCAATAATTTGGCCGCGTATACTTTGGCTGTACTTTCATTACCAGACCCTAAATACTGGCTGATGATGCCAACCCCAGCAATCCCTAAACCAATCCCTAAAGCATTGAATATATTATAGATTGGCCAGTGGATGTTGATGGCAGCGAGTGTCGATGCAATCGCATCTTCTGTACCGTCCATACGGGCTAAAAAAAAGGAGTCGACGATGTCATGAAGCGACTTGAGCAAATTCGCAATGAATAGTGGCCACGCCATGACCATGATGCCTTTAACGATATTTTTATTTTGTAAAATGAGTTCTTTTCGCTCACTAGGTATTAGTCTCGACATAAAATAAACCTTTCAATAACGTATCTATTATAACGTAATACCCACCCTTTTGCAATCATATATACAATATATGGACTTTCTCATAATTCTTCGATAATGGCTTATTTTCGCCGTTTTTCGTCTATCATGATGTACAGTTATAAAGATTATTTCAAATGCTTTTTAAAACCTTGGATTATCTAAAATTATGCGGTATAATTGGATTGAATTAAGGAGGCTCAACCATGAAATTGATTGACCGCTATATTGAAAAATTGATGCAGGGCTCAACACCTGACAAACCCCTTTGGAACATTGAAGCCATCCACCAAGGGAAAGCCGCTGCATGGAATTATGTCGATGGTTGTATGATGACGGCTTTATTGTCACTGTATGACCAGACTCAAGACCCTAAATACTATGACTTTGTCAAAACATTCATCGACCATTATGTATCTACCGATGGTTCGATGCTTGGGTATGACATGAAGACATTCAACCTCGATGACATTTGTGAGTCTCGTGTGTTGTTTGATTTGTATGCACGCACCCAAGATTTAAAATACAAAAAAGCCATCGACTTAACCTATACCCATGTGCTAAGACAACCCCGCACCAAAGAGGGTTCCTTCTGGCATAAACTCATCTACCCACAACAGGTGTGGCTTGATGGTTTATTCATGGCACAACCGTTTTATACCCGTTATGAAACGGTATTCAATCAAGAAAAGAATTACGCTGACATCGTGAATCATTTTAAAGTAGTTCGCTCTCGCATGTTCAATGAAGATAAAAAACTCTATTACCATGGTTATGACGCTTCTAAAACCGTCTTCTGGGCAGATAAACAAACTGGATTATCGAAAAACTTTTGGTTGCGTGCCACCGGTTGGTATGTCGTTGCTTTGGTCGATGTCATTGGGTATTTAAATCCAACATTTAAAGAAAGAGAATCGTTCTTCTTTCCACTGTTAAAAGAATGTGTCGATGGCCTCTTACAATACCAAGACAAAACCTCCAAACTGTTTTACCAAGTGATTGACCGAAGTGATGTCCAAGGCAATTATTTAGAATCCTCTGGGTCATCCTTGCTGGCTTACGCCATCTTAAAAGGGGTACGTTTAGGGGCACTGGATGCCGCCTATCAAGCGATTGGTTTGGGTATCTTCGATGGCTTGGTTAAAACCTACATCTCTGAAAAACAGGGCGATTTGAATATGGACGGGATTTGTTTGGTGGCAGGTTTAGGCCCAGACCACAACACCCGTCGTGATGGAACCATTGACTATTATTTATCTGAACCGATCGTATCGAATGATGCGAAAGGCGTCGGGCCATTCATCCTTGCTTATACCGAAGTTAAAAAAATCAAAAACTAGCCGCGGCTAGTTTTTTTGTTTGGGTAATCCTTTTTTGGGATGATAAATTTTGTACCATGTGACAATCAATTCGATGGTGGTGATGATCCAAACCAAAGATAAGATGCCTTTCACTGCTAAACCCAAATGATATCCAAAATCGATATTAAACGCAGTCGAAATGGTTTGAACAAAGTCTGGATTGAATGTGTTGGTTCTGGTAAACACAATCGACATGATCACCAAGCTGGTGAGTTCGACTACGGTGTAAAAAATGCCAAGTACTTTGGTGAATCCACCTTCTTTAAACTGGAATACTTTGATGATGACTGTAAGTACCAAATACGCAATAAACCAAGGGACAAATAGGTTGGCTACCCAAGGGTTTAATACAGACCCTGTATAGACTAAAGTGACTTCATCCCAAATCGCGTTGATATTCACATAATTAGTCAACAACACATGGATGAAAATGTAACCAAACACAATCGCGAAGACACTTTCAATGATCATTTCAACACGAAGATTCTTCTTCGATTCGACTTTAGGGATTTTTGGTAAACTTTCCACTTTAAACGGCGGATTGACTTTCTTTCGATAAAGTTCAATCCCTGCAAAGATTAAAGTCGTGATGGCGAAGGCGTTGAACCCTGCGGATAAAATAGAACCAAAAATCGTTTCTAAAACACCTTCTAAAATTTCAATCCCTGAAGCGGTCACCGCACCAATGATGCCGGTTGCGAATGAAATACCCACAAATACTGCAACCACAATGACCAAGACATGCTTGTAGTCATCGAATAATTCTGGGGAAATCAAATAACGGGGTTCTTTGTAATTCATCGCCATTTTCGCTGGTGAACCTAAGGTGGTTAGCACCGCTTTGATGTTTGCATCGCTTTGGTCTTCACCCAACATGTCATAAATGTTGGCTTCTAATTCTTTAGAGATGTCTTCGCGTTGTTTTTCATCCAAACGCTTGGTGACATCATAAATATACCTTTGAATATAATCGTTCATTGTGTCCTCCTATAACAAACTACTGAAATGCTTGGTCATATCGCGATAAACTTCGATGAGTTTATCCAAGGCATCTTGTCCATCTGTAGACAATTCATAATACTTCCGTGGTCTGGATTCTTGGGTATCCCAATTCGATACGAGTAGACCTTGGGTTTCTAATCTTCTTAACATCGGGTATAACGTACCCGCTTCAATGTACACATGCTTTTCCTCTAGCGCTTGCAAGAGTGAATAGCCATATTGTTTTTCTTTCAGTAAGGACAATACCGCTAAGGTTTGTGTCCCCCGTCTTAATTCTATTTCGAGATTATTTAGGATGGTTTGATCCACGTTCTCACCTCACACCAATATAATACTGTATGACGTACACTATTGTCAAGAACATATTAATAAAAAATAACCACCTCTCGGTGATTACTTTTAGTAATAAATTTTTATTTGGGTGCGATTACGCCTTTTTTGAGTATTGTTCGATGAGTTGTTGTTTCATTTTCCACAAATCTTGTGAGAGGTCCACGTAGTAAGGGTGTGGGTTTTCAAAGCGTTTAACTTCATCCCATAAAGTCGCCATTTGGGCTTGATGGAAACTACGAATATCTTTGAGTGTGGGTTTCTTATAGACCAACTTACCTTGAATGAAAATGGGTTCTAGTAGACTAACCACTTTAAAGTTCGAAACCTTTTTTTGTTTCCACGGGAAGTTTGGATCAAACAGTAAGAATGGTTTCGTTTCATCGATGGTTTCGTAATCCAGTGTTACGACATCCGCGATCGCGTTATTCGTGATTTTATCGAATAGTCTGAATAATTTTTTAACCCCTGGGTTGGTGGTTTTAACCACGTTATCCGACAGTTTCATTTTTGGGACCCAGACCCCATCTTGTTTTAACGCAGCGAGTTTATAGACCCCACCAAACACCGAATCGCTCTTCGAGGTGATCAAACGTTCCCCCACACCAAAAGCATCGATTTGTGCGCCTTGTTCGACCAATTCACGAATGAGATACTCATCCAATGAGTTTGAAACCGTGATTTTGGTTTGGTTTAAGCCTGCAGCATCCAATAACTCACGGCTTTTTTTGGATAGATAAGTCAAGTCACCACTATCGATACGAATGCCCTTCAATGTATACCCATTGGGTTTTAAATAGTCTTGATATACTTTGATCGCGTTGGGTACACCAGACCCTAAAGTACTGTAGGTATCAACTAAGAACACAGAGTCTTTTGGATACGTTTTGGCATATGCCAAAAAGGCATCATACTCGCTATCAAAACTTTGGACATAAGCGTGTGCCATCGTACCAATCGCTGGGATTTGAAAATCGCGGTCAGTAATCGTATTTGAACTGCCTACCGCCCCTGCAATGTAAGCGGCACGTGCACCAAATGTCGCAGCGTCATAACCTTGAGCACGTCTTGAACCAAATTCTAAAACCGCCCTACCTTTGGCAGATGCGACAATTCTGGAGGTTTTGGTTGCGATTAAACTTTGGTGATTGATGGTGAGTAACAACATCGTTTCAATCAATTGACATTCGATGATGGGTCCTTGAACGGTGAGCACTGGTTCATTGGGAAATATGGGGGTGCCTTCCTTGATGGCGTAGACAGTGGATGAAAATTTAAAGTTTTTTAAATAGTCTAAGAACCCTTCAGAGAAAAGATTTCTCCCTCTTAAATAATCGATATCTTTTTGTGTAAAACTGAGTTCTTGGATATATTGGATGGCTTGTTCTAACCCAGCCATGACGGCGTAACCACCTTCATCCGGAACAGAACGGAAAAACAGGTCGAATACCGCTTCTTCATTTTTATTGTGTTCGAAGTAGCTATTCGCCATGGTCAATTCATAAAAATCGATCAACATTGATAAGTTTCTCATAAATACCTCCGTGCGTTATTCATTATACCAAATCTAGCCACCAATCACATTGATAACAAACAAAAAAAGTGCTTTCGCACTCATTTTTTGACTTTTCTCTCACAATGGTCACCGACACAATAGGTGGTTTCTTTGGGCTTCTTCGGTTTAGACTCAAAGTAAAGTTCTTCAAGGGTATCGTAAAAGTAGAGTTCATCCTGTGCCCCAGAGATGCTGTATTTACGGTTCAAGACAAAGAACGGCACACCTCTTAAGCCAAACTTTGTTGATAAATCAATGTCCGCTTTAATCAAATCCAGGTTGGTATTGGATAAATAGATTTCGCTGATTTTGATTGGGTCTAAGTAAGGTTTCGCAAGTTCAATTAAAACGTCCAAGGATGAAATGTCCTGATGGTCTTTAAATTGAGCATTAAATACGGCGTCGACAAAATCGATTTGAGCTTGACCATGGAGTTGTTTCATCAACTTATGGGCATAAATCGTGTTTCTCGGGATGACTTGATTGAAATCTAAGGATAAACCTTCATCGAAAGCCATTTCTTCGACATTGAGATTGAGCTTAATTGCTTGTTCTAAAGTGATGTCCTTATGTTTGGCAAGCCACTGGTGTCCATTCAATTTTTCTAGGTTATTATCGTTGGGTGACAATAGATAACTGTGGTAAGTGATGTTCACTGTCTGTTTGTATTTAAAACGTTGTAGCGCTTTGAAAAAACGGATTTTTCCGAGGTAACAAAACGGGCACGTGAAGTCGATCCAAATTTCTAAATCCATGGGGTAATCCCTCCATGGTTCCATTATAGTGTTTTCATTTAAAAATCTCAAAAGATATACCCATAACTTTGATATTTAGTATAATTAAAGAGAGGTGCATCAAATGACACGATTCTTAAGATTCATCACCCATCGCATTACCATCATTGGGATTTTAATATTGATTCAGTTGTTTGTCTTTGGATGGTTGGTATTATCCGCTTCTAAATACAGTCAATGGGTTTTATATACACTCGAGGTACTTTCCTTCGTCGTGGTGTTTTTTGTTTTGGTTTCTGAAGAGCCTTTGATCTACAAGATTGCTTGGATCATACCCATTTTGATTGTCCCCGTGTTTGGTGGATTTTTCTATATCTTGTTTAAAAATCACAACCTAACCAAAAGAACCACGAATGCGATGTCAATCATCGATGCTCACCGCATAGAATCTTTAAAACCCTACCATCAAAACGCATTGGTCGATGACATCCACATTCAAAAAATCATTCGACATTTACAAACAGACCACTGGCCTGTATTCAAAAACACGGTTTCCACATTCATCCCTACCGGTGAAGCTAAGTTAAACTACCTGATTGAACTCTTTAAATCGGCGAAACAATCGATTTATATCGAATATTTCATCATCAATACTGGACAAGCATTTGACCAGATATTTCCAATCTTAAAAGAAAAAGCCGCATCAGGTGTCGATGTGAGAATCATTTACGATGATTTTGGTTCTTCGATGAATCTACCGAACGACTTTGATAAAAAATTGACTCAAGCAGGCATACAAGTCTATAACTTTAATCCGGTTAGACCCCGTGTCAATTTATCGATGAATTACCGTGACCACCGTAAAATCGTGATTGTTGACCATCAAAAAGCGATTACGGGTGGGATGAATTTAGCCGATGAGTATTTCAATGTCATTAAACGGTTTGGGTTGTGGAAAGACGCTTCAATTTTAATCGAAGGTGACGCGGTCATCGCTTTGACGAGAATCTTTTTAATGAACTGGGAAAACAAAACCAAAGTCTATGAACCCATGTCAAATTTTGCGCCAACACCGACCGAAACCGACGGTTTAGTCATCCCATTTTCAGATAGTCCATTGGACCGTAACCTGATTACGAAACATACCTATATGTTGATGATTCAATCCGCTAAAAAACGCATCATCATTACGACCCCATACTTCGTGATTGACCAAGAACTCCAAACCGCACTTTACCTTCAAGCGACCTCAGGCATCGATATTGATTTGATTGTTCCAGGGATCCCTGACAAGAAATATGTGGCGGTCGTATCTGAGTTTTATTATAAACAGCTGCTCCAATTTCCGAATGTGAGAATCCATAAGTTCAATCAAGGGTTTATCCATTCAAAGATTCTTTATGTCGATGATACCCACGCCACCGTGGGCACGACAAACTTTGATTTTAGAAGTTTATATTTACACTTTGAGAATACGGTTTGGTTATATCAAACACAGTCCTTAAAGGCAATCAAAGCCTATTTAGATGAAGCCATGCTTGCTTCTACGTTACTATCACTCAGTGAACTTAGAAAACACAATATCGTCTATCGTTTGTATCAACAATCGTTGGTGGGCTTCTCTCATCTTTTATAAATACGTCGTTTTTATAATGACTTGATGTCTTACAAGATACTATATACAAGACGCGCTTTTATGTTATAATACGGTTGGTGATATTATGAACGAACTGAATGAATTATTGGCCCTTTTACAAGTATTTAAAACACCGTCGTATGATAAACTACCTGAAATCGACTTGTATATGGATCAAGTATTGACATATATCAAAAAACATTTACCCCCGTTTAAAGAATCCGATAAAGATATTTTAACCGCTTCCATGATCAACAACTACGTCAAAGACAATGTGATCAAAAACCCGGTGGATAAGAAGTATGATAAAGAAGCCATCGCTTCATTGATTATGGTTGCGAACCTAAAACGTGTGATGCCGATTCAAGACATCAAATCGATTTTAGCTAACCCCAGTGAGATTGAACAATTGTACACAGTTTACCAACGTAATTTGGATGTTGTGATTCAATCCATGCTCAACATGGAAAAAGCATTGACCTCAGATGAAGCAGTCACTAAAGTTGCCTTAGAGCTTGCGATTGACGCTTCAGTTAAAGCCTATTTTGCTCACATGATGCTTTCTAAGGATACTGAGACCAATAAAGAAAAGAAAAAGAAAGACAAAGAAAAAAACACCACAGAATGACAAAAAAAGAACAGGAAATTCTGTTCTTTTTTCTTGTTATTATGACATGATTCGAATAACACTTTGAATTAAAAGCCAAAGCGATAATACGCATAAACCACCCATAATCCAATATTTTTTTCTTCGGATTCTATCACGTGAAATGCGTATATTTGAAGGGTCATTTTTTGATATTTCTAGGGTGACTTGTTCTAGATTCAAACGCAATTTGACTTCTTGATCAGAGCAGGTATAGATGGATTCTATCCCTTGATAAATGTAACTATACGTAGTTTTAGAGATACCTGAGGATTCATCTTCTTCAACCCCTTGACTAGAAGCAACGACGGTGTCTTTGGGTATACGATCAAACTGAATATCTTTATAAAATGCAATCATGATGATTACAAACATGTACGTTGATATAACCATATTGGTGATGATGAAGATATAATTATTATAGAATGCGAATAGGATAAAATAGACTAAAAGACCCAATACGAACAATAAACTACTCAATGTTGTTTTGCTACCCATATCAATTTCCTCCCTTGTATAAATAGTGAATATATGATACATATCGATTATATCATACGATTTCTTAAAAATTTTTATTGTTTTATATTATACTAAAATAGAAATAAAAGATATGTCGAATTGACCCGATACTTTTGATCTTATCAACATATCTTTTACGCTATTCATTTGAGCTACTCTTATATTTTTCTAAAGCACTACCAATCAAAAATACGCGATGATCTGAGGTTTGGCGTTGTAACCATGTGAGCAGTTTATTCACTCGGAGGTTATTTTTTGAATCCTCTAACAATTCATCGAGGTCTTTTTGAAAGTATGGGTGGTCGTGTGTTTTTAGATATTTAACATACTTTTCACGACGTTCATCTTCTTTAATAAATCTGAAAAAACTGACGAGTAACGCTGGGTGGGGTATTTTGACAAACTGGGGTTCAACCGATTCGATGTTTGAAGTCATCTCATAAATTTTTAGTGCTTGTTCTGCTTTCATAAATTGGATGAATTCACGTTTTTCTGTGTCAGTTTCTTTCCATTTATCCAAGACTTGAAGGAGTTCAATACGCCATAATAAGCGGTTATGCGATTCTTTTGAAATTTCGCGATTGGTTAGGAAACTCTGTTGAATTTTATCCAATAAATTTAGGTCAAATGATTCGAGTTGAATGCCATCTAAGAATTGTTTTGCTAACACAGACAACTCAGGTTTGATGTTTTGTTTATGCAAATGGGTGCAGATTTCATCGATAATCAAGCGAGATTCTACGTGATAATCATCGATCAATTCTTGTGTTTGGATGTGGTGTTTGATGACTTCATGGAATTTTTGTTTGAAAAAATGGGTTTCATAGGTAATCATGGACATCGATGTTTCCGGTACGGAAAAAAGCGAAAAACCAACCCCCCCTGTGGAATAGGTTCGGTGGGTTGGGTGCCCTACAATGTCATTTCGAATGTATTTTAACTCCCTTAAGTTTTTGTTTTGGTTGACGTTTACCGCATACTTATTGCTCATGGTCAGTTTGGTTAAATCATACAAAGCATCAATCGATACGAAGAGATTTTGAAGTAAACCGAAGATGTGCATTAAAACATCGGATTTTTCATCGATCCCTTGCTTGCTTAAAAACGCCTCAATGATGCCTTCAGACTGTCTCAACACTTGAATACACGATTTGATTTTAAAATGCACTTGGTTTTGATCACCATTCAAAACCATCGATTCGATGCGGTTAAGGGTATCTTCTACAACCATCATTTTACCCCCTGAATCAAAGCAGTGAGTTTATCTTCGGTATAGTTTAATTTTTGTTCCTTGACATACACAGGTGCGAAATCCTTAAGTTTGCGCTTATCCATATCATCTAAATGCTCAAATATGATACCCATTTGATGATTTTGTAAGAAATCTTTGAAACTGAGGATGAAATCCAATGTCTTGATTTGATCGAGTTTCATCGGTTCTTTTCGATGGATGAAATGAACGGATGGGGTGGTTGCTTGAACCCACTCAGAAATGCCGATATGGATCCCTAAGTCCGAAAGTTCCTTGGTCTTCATCAGTTCTACAGGCGACAATCCCGTCGATTTGATGGACAACTCAATGACTGAATAAGGCAAATCGTATTGCTTAATCAATCCAATCACATACGCATTGAAGTCTTTCAATCTAAAGGTATCTTCATCGATTTGAATCGAAATTCGGATATATTTATCCGTCAATTTCGCTAAATGATTCAAATACTTAAATGAGGACTTTAAAACGTATTTATCCAAGCGGTCGATTTGTTGTCTTCTTTTCGCAATCACATAGTAATAATTAGCGTCGACCGATAAAGCTTCTAAGTAAGGGTTGACTTGATATAAGAATACTTTGTTTGTCAACAAATGGATAATCGGGGTATAGGACAATTTGAGTTGTTCTTGGGTGATGGCTTCATCCATTTGTTCAATGACGGACACTTCAAATTGTTCTTCTTGATAATCTTGGTAATCAAAATATTGAAAACTACCATAGGATGCGCGGCGTTTGGATTTTTCTAGTGCCAAATGAATAAATTTTAAAAACTTATCCGGTTTGGTTTCGGTTGTATTGACTGGGTAACGGATGACGCCAGCAAAGGCTTGAAATGGTTGTTTGACCAAGGTGGATGCTTGTGTATCTTTTAAGCATTTGAAATAGTTTGTCAACGCTTTTTCAACCGTTCTTATGTCATTGTAAGGTAGAACAACCATACATTGATGGTTTTCAAATACATAGACCTTCGACGATTCAAAATGGTTTTTTGTGATGTCAATAAACTCTTTGAAAAAAGTTTGAATCTTTGGTTTACCATAAAGCGATTCAATCGCGTCCAGACCCGAAAGTTGTAATAAAACAAAGGTAGACTTTTGATTGAACCAGTCTTCGATATCTAAACTGAATGCATAGCTGTTTTGGTAACCAGTAAGTCCATCGATGCGTGCTTGATTTTGAAGGTCTGCTTTCATCTTTAGGTCTAAAGTGACATCTGAAAGTTTTGAGACCATCACCCACTCACCACGATTATTCACAGAAACCGCGGTTTCTTCAATACATTTATCGTGATAGGTGTATACAATGGATTCAACCAATGTTGTTTTCAGTGTGTTTTGTTTGAATGGTTGATACTTGATTTGGTCTGCCCCTTGAATGCCTTGAATGAACGCCGTTGGGGTCATCTTTTCTTCTAAATTGAGAAGCGCTCTGGCTTTTGGATTTAACCAGATGCTGGATTCGGTTTCCATCTTGATTGCTGCCAAATCACTTTGAATGATGGCTTCATACAAGTTGAGTTTCGCACTGGTTTTATCCGACTGTACTGAAACCAGCAATAGTTTTTCAATCAACGTGGTCAATAGTTTCAAATAATCATCATAAAACAATACATCCGTAACATCGGTTTGATAATAGGCAATCGCCCCGTGCTGTAATGGGTAGGTAAACACCCGTTTGATTTGATTTTGATCATAGGGGGCTTTGGTTAAAACATCATAGTTCCAACGAATGATGTCGGTTTCTTCTATGATATCTTCTTGTTTTTGATGACATGTATATAAGACACTCTTAAATAAGTCTTCTTTTTCAATAGACTTATCGTAGAGCCTTTCCTTCTTAAATTGTTTTAAACTGTCTTGGTGGTAAATCAACGCGGTAGAAAATGGTAACCCATTCAAGCCTTCGGTTAACAACAAACGAATTTTTTCACGTGTATCCAAGTCTGATTTCAGCGATAATCCAGATACCAATAAACGGTGAATCGCTTCAAAATCCTTAGAACGCTCGATCGGACGTTTTTCAACCACAGGGATGATTTTCTTTTCAATCACCACTTCGGTTTTGGTGATGGGTTCTACAACGCTCGTTTTTTCAATGACTTTCGGTTGAACTGATTCCTGTTTTTTCAGTTGTTTTAACTTTTTTTGATAGTTATCCATCGATAGCGTATCTTTTTGAATGTCATACAGCTCAACGAGTTTTTGATAAATCTTCTTTTGTAAATCGATGGACAATGTTTCGAACGTTTTTTCATGTTCTACTTCATAAATCGAAGCTTGATGATACTTTTTTAAACCAATCAATGCCGATAGATGATAGTAAGCATACAGTGGTTGAGATTGGTTTTGTGTGATGGACAGTATTTGTTCGAAATGCTTGGATTCTAACAGTATGTCGAGTTCGATGAATTTAATCTTTTGAGCTACTTCAGGCGATAATAATCGTGTTCGTAATTGCCTGATCATGTCCATCGCGAGGTCGTAAGCGCCTTGTTCAACATAGCCATCGAGTTTAAACAATTGAAATTGTTGTTTGATGGCTTCGGGCAATGCATCTTCTAAGGCTTTATCGATGTATTGTTCATAGGGGTCGTGTTGGGCTTTCGCGAGTTCAATCAAATCCATGAAGTATATATACTGTTTCAATATTGGTAATGCGCGACGTTTTTGTTCGATGTGTTCTCTAGCCATCGTGAAATCTTGTCTTTGAATGTCATTTTCAATGATTAACGACAGTGTATCCACATACAATGGATCGTCGGTTTTATGTTTCAACATATCTAAAATGTCAAACAGCATCGTCAACGATGAATCCTGATGGTTAAGTTCATTTAAAATCGATGCGTAAAAAAGCTTCGCTCTGGCGATTTGAGTCTCATTCGAAGCGAGGCTTAAAAACGATTCAATGGCTTGAATCGTTTCGTGTGTTTTGGGTAATTTGAGTAACGCATCGAGTGTCATGATTACACCTCTTCGTACATTTTTTTAAGGGCTTCTGCTTTATCTAAATAGGCAACTGCGACTTTATCGAATGGGATATGGAGTTTTTCCGATAAACCAATTTCATGTTTAAATGTCGCCACTTGGTGCCATTGAAGGGTCAAGAACATTCGATAGAAAATCATTCTTTTTTTATCGGCTGGTGTGGTTTTATAGTCACAATAGACATCGAGTAATGCCAAGGCATCGTTGAAATCGATGTTGCCAAATTGCGCGATGTCATAATAAGGGTCGTTATTGCCCGTGAATTCAAAATCGACGACCAAAGCTTTTTGGTCGGGTGTGATGATAAAATTCGAGGGTTGTGCATCCCCATGACACAATACCATCGGCAAATCCTTATATTGTTTAAACCAATCTACCCAAACGGCTTTGAGGGCTAAATATCTATCTGATAAGGTATGGTTATACGATTCATAATCGGACAATCTATTTAAATGGTTGTAGTCATTTTCAGCTTGAATTCCAGATTGATGTAGCACTTTCAATGTGTCAGCAACCGCTTTTAGATGGGCTCTACGGTCGAGGGTCGATAATACCTTGCCTTCGACATATTCACAAATTTTAATGCCTGAATTCAAGTCCAAATGGACCAAATGGTTGGTAATACCTAAATGCTCTACTAAACGGATATTTTTCAATTCAATCGATCTAGAAACAAAATTTTCTGCTTTTTCACCTGGTTTTCTGAAGGTGTATTTTTTTTGATTAGATTCGATGATATAGGTATAATTGCTCATCCCACCCATCAAACGTTCAACGACTTTGACATCTGCTTTTAATATGGGTTGAGCCAATGATATGATTTCTTGTTCCATGAACGATCAAACTCCTTGATGGAAAGTCACTTTGCCATCTTCATAAATGGCGTAGGACGGGGTAATGCCGGAGACAGCCCCGGGGTTGATGTAGGTAATGCCTTTGTGTTCGAGTAATTTACGTTCATGGGTATGTCCGTAAATGACATAGTCGACTTTAATGTATTCAGCCAGTTTAATGAGTTTTTCTAACCCATATTTGACTTCTTGAATGTGACCATGAACCAATAAAAATTTCTTATGGTCGATGATGACGATTTGTTGGAGTGGTAAATCCAAATACAAGTCCCCATTGCCTTTAACCGCGGTTAAATGCAGGGATTCGAGTTCTGCTTGTGTCAGAACCAAGTCCCCTGCATCGAGGTGATGGTCTTTGTCGGCGTGTTTCATGCTGATGGCACGTAAACGGTCAAATCTCCCATGGGTATCTGAGGTAATCAATACTTTCATCTGAACGCCTCCTTTAGCGCTTGTAATGCGATGGCACGATGTGATATTTGATTCTTTTGTTTGGGTGACATTTCAGCCATGGTTTGTTGATATTCTGGCACATAGAATATCGGGTCATAACCAAAACCATGGGTACCTTTTGCTGCTTCGGTAATTAAACCGTATACCTTGCCTTGATACGTTTGGTATACGTTGGTTTTTGGATCATATAAAACGAGTACACACGTAAAATGTGCTTCTCGATTTTGAGCGTTTTTCATTTGTTCTAATACGAGGTTTAAATTGTCTAAATCGGTTCCACCAGAGTAACGGGCACTGTAAATGCCTGGTGCACCATTCAGGTGGTCAATCGATAAACCGGAGTCATCAGCCAGTGTCATCATTTGGTGTTTTTTGGCATAGTGTTTGGCTTTCAATAAGGCATTTTCGAAAAAGCTGTCGCCTGTTTCATCGACCGATTCAACATCATTCAAGTCTGCCAATGAAACCACTTCAAAGGATTTGTTTAACATGGCTTCAATTTCTTGTTTTTTATGCTTGTTTTGAGTCGCTACCAACAGTTTCATTGAGGTCTCCTTTTTCTTGTATTATAACATAACTGAGTGTAAAGGATGCGTGTAGTTTAGGCTTTTCATATAATATAACAAAAAAATCAGTCGACACTGATTTTAATGTAAAATGCTTTGGAATTTTGAAATGCGGTCGTGTTTACCCAAGACAATGACGATGTCTTTGCTGCGAAGTTCGCTGTCAGCTTTAGGTAAAATGACGTTCTTACCACGTTTGATTAAAAGAATATTCACATCAAAACGGTTACGAATGTCTAAGTCGACAATCTTTACAGTCTTGAAGTCTTCACCAATGAATATTTCATAGACGCCATAATCGTCTGTGATGTTGTAATAATCTAAGACATTATCCGACAATAATCTTCTTGCTAAACGTCTACCTGCAGACTTTTCTGAGGAGACAACTTCGGTTGCCCCGACTTTTTCAGCCACTTTTGCGTGGTAGTCATTGTCAACTTTGACGGTGATTTTAGGGACTTTCATGTCCGATAGAATCATGGTGGTTAAAATACTGTTCTCAACATTACCTGGTATTGACACGATGACATGGTCTGCGTGCTGTGCGCCAATTTCTCTTAATACGTTGATGTCTGTTGAATCCCCAATCACGGCGTTTTCGACAATTCCTGTCACGCGGTTGATGGCTTCTTCTTTTTTATCTAGGGCGATGACATCCGCACCCAATTGCGTTAATTCTTCACATAAGGCGATGCCAAAGGTATCCATACCAATGACCAAATATGTTTTCTTCATGTTTATCACATCCGATAACATATTATCACATCTTGTTACTTTTTTCAAAACAAAGTAGCGTCTTGTTGTATAATGGATATGAATATTATTTATTGAAAGGATTAAATATCTTATGTCTACTCAAGAAACCAATGATGTTTTCGATTTTGAATCTCTGTTTGAAGAAAAAGTACCTGAGGTAAAGGCGAAACCTTTGTTTCCACTGAACCGCGCGATTGCCAGTGTCGTTGCCTATTTTTTCATCATGCTTTTTGTCGCTGGAATTGCTGTACTCAGTTTTTATGAACTCGATGCGTTTACCAAAGATTACTCTGTAGAAGAGTCGATGATTTACAATGTCTATCAAAATCCCAATGCAGTAGGTTATTTGACTTCGACAGATTATTATACCTATGAAGCGGATTATCCAGGCATCGTCGTTTTGTATGAAGATTATGCTTATGTTGTATTTGCGAATGCGGCGAACCCATATTTAAAAGAATCCTATACTATAGAACAAATCCGTGAGTTTTACAACAACGTGAACTTAACTTGGAACACCAATCGTCCAACCGTTAAAGTAGAACTGCTCATGTTTGAATTCCATCAAACGTATCTCGACCACATGGGTATTGCTGAAGTATATAATGCAGTGAATGTCAAAACACCTAAAGCATTCACAGAATTGACCGACAGTGCTTCTTCAATCTTAAATTTTGGTATTTATATTGTGCTTGCCTTAAGTATCATCCCAATCACCTTCTCAATGATGAAGATTGAACTTGATTATTTCAAAAAGCCATTCAAGCAAATTGGTGTCGATGCGGTGGTTGGTTATGGAATCATGTTGATTGCGAGTGTTGGTGCTCAGTTTGTCATTCAAATCATTGGATTCGTCTTCAACTACGCTCAACCGGTATCTTTGAATCAACAGGCGATTGAACGCTCATTACTATCCTCCACTGGTGTACTCATGATTTTGGTCACCATCCTATTCGCACCGATTTTAGAAGAACTCATCTTCCGTAAAGCGATGTTCCGTTTCTTCAAAAATCAATGGGTTGCGATGGTGGTCAGTTCCCTCATTTTCGGATTGATTCATGTGTCGAGTGAACGAACATTCCTAGACTTTTTCACCAACCTCATCACCTATTCCGCGAGTGGATTTGCTTTAGGGTATGTCTATATAAAAAATAAACACAACGTGTGGTCAAGCATCCTTGTGCATGCTGTTGCCAACGCTGTGTCAATTATCATGATTCTTTTTCTAGCATTTCTTTAAACGCTTTTAAGTTTTCCTTATGGGCATAATCGTAGGCGCTCATGGCATACTGATCCTTATGGTCATGGTGCCCTTCGTAGATGCATTGCTTTAATAAATCCAAATCCTCGATGAGCACAGCGTGCCTTAGGGGATTTTTTTTCATCTGTTGTTTATATAAACTCCCACTCAAATGGGTTTCAATGATTTGTTGGATGTCGAATTGACCTTGAACAATCGCAAAATCCATGGGTGTTTCACCAAACCGATTGTGCACATCTGGGTTTGCTTCATGTTCTAATAACAACTGAACAATCGCGGTTTGTCCACTTTTAATCGCTGGATACAATGGGGTTTCTTTGGCATGGTTTTTAAGGTTCGGGTTGTGTTTGTTCTTGAGTAAATACTCAACAATTTCAAATGCACCAATCTCACAAGCCATATGTAAACAGGTGTTTTTAAATACATCGACGTCTTTAAACTTTTGGTTGGAATGTTTGAGGGTGTATTCTAGAAACGGAATTTGACGGCTTTTAAGGGCATAATGGATGACCGAATGGCCATCTCTGGTTTTCTCATTCAATGACCCACCTGCCTCAAGCAATAATTTAACCATGTCGTAATCGGCTTTCGCGGCTGCGAGGTGGATGGCTTGTTCCCCTTTGAAGTTTTTAAGGTTCACATTGGCAAACTTACGAATCAATTGTTTCGCAATCGAAAGCTTCCCTTTTTTACAACAATCAAATAAGGCGGTTTCCCCGTTTTTGTCTTGAATGTTGATGTCGATGTCATTATCGAGTAAGTAATCGATGACCTGTTTTGCAGAAGTTCTCACTGCGTAATGCAATAACGATTGTCCACGTTCATCGGTTTCTAATAGATTCACTTGTGTTTGAAAAAAATAAAGGACATCGTTAGCGGCGGCCTTTAGGAACATTTCTTTCATATTCTCACCATATCCATTATAACACATCAAATCGTATGAATGATGATGAAAAAAATTTGCAAATTCATAAATAAAAAAGTCCACTTTTCATGGACTTTTTAATCATTATTTAACTGCGTCTTTTAATACTTTACCAGCTTTGAAGGCAGGAGTTTTTTGTGCAGGAATTTGAATGGTTGCGCCAGAACGTGGGTCGCGACCTTCTCTTTTAGCACGGTTACGAACTTCAAATGTACCAAAACCAGTTAGTACCACTTTTTCGCCATGTTTGCCAAGACTTTCAGCAACACTGTCAACAAATGCATTTAATACTTCTTCAGCAACTTTCTTAGTCACTTGGGATTTTTCTGCTACTACAGCGATTAATTCTGTTTTGTTCATAATGAACCTCCTTTTGTCTTTCTAACGCCATTATATCACTATTTATTTTGATAAGCAATCTTTTTAATATTTTTTTATCTATATGATTGCATTATCTAGCGATTATGGGGGTTTTATTCGACTTTTTTAATCAATTTTCTCGCTCTTTAAGGTGCGCGTGAGGAGTTTAGTAACAGCATCATTGATTGGCATTTGTTCAAAAATGACTTGGTATGCAACTTCAATGATTGGTAGTGATAACCCTTTTTTTATGGCGAGTTGATGGAGGGCTTCGATGGCTCTCACACCTTCAATGGTTTGTTTTTCTTCTTGGTAAATTTGTGCCATGGACTTCCCAGACCCAATTTGTTTACCCGCTCTAAAGTTACGAGAATTCTCTGAAGATGCGGTAACGATGAGGTCACCTACCCCAGTTAAACCGAAAGCCGTTTCGCGTTTACCACCGTAGGCTTCTACAACACGCACGATTTCAACAATGCCGCGTGTAATCAAAGCTGCACGGGCATTTTCGCCCATATCTAAGCCTGTAGCCATACCACTGACGACTGCGATGGCGTTTTTAACTGCACCACCCACTTCGCATCCGATCAAATCATCCGATGTGTAGACACGCATGTATGAATCATTGGAAAATACAGTTTGTAAGGTTTGTGCCATGTCTGGATTCTTAGAAGCAACCGTCAGCAATGTCAATTTACGACGAATGACTTCTTCAGCGTGGCTTGGACCGGTTAATACGGCGAAACCAGCCAAATGGGCTTCAGATATGACCTCTTCAACAATTTCTGAGACACGTTTAGTTGTATCGGGTTCAATCCCTTTAGAAACGTTGATGAAGTATTTTTTGGATACCATCGTTTGATTGATGGTTGTGAGTAAACTTCTCATAACTTTGGTTGGTACAGCCAGCACCAAATAATCCGAAAAGTTCAAAGCCTCACCCAATGATACGGTTGCGTGAAGTGATTCCGGTAAAGGTAAATCAAAAAAGGGGTGTACATGCTTTTGATTGATCGTTTGGACAAATTGCTCATTGATGTCATAGATGACAACATCATGACCATTATCGACTAAGAGTTGTCCGAGTGTCGCTCCCCATGCGCCACCACCGATGATCGATAGTTTCATTCTTGTTCCTTCTTTCTTAATATCAGTTTAATCGGAGACCCTGTAAAATCAAAGGCTTTTCTAAATTGGTTCTCTAAATATCGTAAATAAGAGAAATGGACATAGCTTGGGTCATTGACAAAGATGACAAATGTCGGTGGTTTGGTCGACACTTGAGTCATATAAGAAAACTTTGCCTTACCTTGATTGAACTGTGCTGGTGGATTCATCGCGACACTGTCTAATAAGACATCGTTCATCACAGAGGTAGGGATTCTACGGCTATAAGATTCAAATGCTTTGTTGATGGCAGGGAACAACGTATCGATACGTTTGTTTTCCTTCGCTGAAACAAAGCACACTTCGGTGTATGCTAAAAATTTGAAGGTATCATACATTTCTTGTTTCATCAAACCCATGGTTTTTTCATCTTTTTTAACGATGTCCCACTTATTGACAACCACAACAGATGCTTTGGCATAATCTTGGATATACCCTGCAACGTGCATATCTTGTGCGATGATGTCTCTCGTACCATCGACCACAATCAAAGCGACATCGCAACGTTCAATCGCTTGGAGTGCTCTTAAAACACTGTATTTCTCAGTGTTTTCATAGACTTGTCCACGTTTTCGAATACCCGCGGTATCGATGATGACATACTCGATGTCATCTTTGACAAATGGGGTATCGATGGCATCACGGGTGGTTCCAGCAATCTCAGAAACAATGACACGTTCTTGACCTAAAATCGCATTGGTCAAACTGGACTTACCCACATTAGGGTAACCAATGACTGCAATCTTAATGGCATTTTCATGGTCTTCATCTGAAAAATCATCTGGCATTGATTGGATGATTTGGTCCATCAATTCACCAATCCCAATCCCATGGTTGGCAGATACAGCGATGGGGTCGCCAAACCCTAACGCATAAAATTCATAAATACTTTGTTTTAATTCGACATTATCGACTTTATTCACGACAACGATGACTTTCTTATCGGTTGGATACAGTCTTTTCGCAATGAATAAATCGTCATCGGTTAACCCGCTTCTAGAATCGACAACAAAAATGATGAGGTCAGCTTCTTGGATGGCGACATCGGCTTGTTGTTTAATTTGTTCTAAAAAAGGGGCATCGCTAATTTCGATGCCCCCGGTATCAATTACCGCGAAACTTTTGGTTAACCACTCAGTCTTAGCGTAAATGCGATCTCTCGTCACGCCGGGTGCGTCATCGGTGATCGATAGTCTAGATCCAATCATACGATTGAAGAGGCTAGACTTACCAACGTTGGGACGGCCCACGATTGCTACTTTAAATGGCATTAACCATCACCTCGTTTTATTTTTTCTTTGTGTCTTTTAATACATTACCAAACAAGTCACCCAAGGTAGTTGTTGTTTCTTCTTGATTCAAGTAAGGTTCATACTCACTACGAATGGTGTCTTCTTTGACTTGTCTAATGGATAATTTTAAATGCCATTCTTTCGGATTGACTTCAGTGACTCTAGCCACAACTTCATCGCCAACAGCATATAAATCTTCAATCTTGTTTACTCTTTCGGTGGATAATTCGGAGACTGGCACGAATCCAGTAACCCCTTTGGCTTCCACATTCATGCCTTTATCAGAAACAATTTCCAATACTTTGACATTCACGTCTTCACCCTTCTTGAAGGATACATTTCTCCAAGGGTTATCGATCATTGCTTTTTTAGATAAGCTGATCTTCTTTTGTTTCACATCGATGGATAAAATAGCCACTTCTACCGTGTCACCAATCTTCACGAAGTTTGCAAAATTGTCATTTGGATTCCATGAATATTCAGACGCATGCAATAAACCTCTGACGCCTTCTTCAAATTCTAAGATTAAACCAAATGGGAGTTTTTGAACCACGACACCTGAAATCGTTGAACCTTTTTTGTGGGTTTCAGCGAATGCTTCAAATGGGGTTGGTAACAATGCTTTATGAGATAAGTCTAGGCGCATGCCTTCTTTTTTAATGATTTTAACTTCAATTTCTTGACCAACCGTTAAAGCTTCAGCGATATTTTCAATACGGTTGTGTGATATTTGGCTGATGCGTAATAAACCTGCGACATGTTGGAAACGGATGGTTGCTGCATGTGGGTCTAAGCGTTCAACGACACCTTTTAATACATCACCCGTCTTGATGGTATCAATTTCTTCTTTGCGTTGTTGTTGTCTTAAATCGAGTTCGGCTTGACGTTTCGCTTCAAAAATTTGCTTTCTAGATGCGATTAAACGTGGACGATTGCCACCTTTTACTTCAATGAGGTGAACTTCTAAAGATTGGCCTTTTAGGGTATCTTTTTGTTCAACCAATTCGCGGTCAAGTAATCCGAATGGTAAAAATATATCGAAACCAGCGAACTTTAAATGAAGACCTTTTTCGTCAACTTTCGTAATCTTGGTAACAATAGAGCGATTGTCTCTATAAGCCACTTCAATTTCTTCAAACGCTTCCTCTTTGATTAATGGCAGTCTATTAAGCAGGATATAAGAAGGGTCATCATTGATTTTACTCACGACAGCCTTAATTTTATCCCCAACCTTAACAACACCTTCGAACGAGGTAATGTTCTTTCCAAAGTATTCGACAAACATTCTCGCTTCAGCGTGGTTTTCTAAAGTCAAATAAATGCATTTTTCTTCGACCTTGAATACTTCACCTTCGACTTTGTCTCTTACTCTGACTGAATCTAGATTAACGTCCTTCATTTGTAGTTCTTCCATGGTATTTCTCCTTTTTCAATATCTCTTCTGTGATACGCTTCGTAGTATCCTCAATCGAATAATGCGTCGTATCAATCACTATGGCGTCGGGTGGACAAACGAGTGGGGATTCTTTTCGTGTAGAATCCTTATGGTCGCGTTCTAGAATTTCATTTTCTAAGGCGTCCAGTTCTTGTTTGATACCCAATACTTCCTTTTCTTTTTGACGGCGTTTAGCCCGTTCTTTGACATTGGCTGTTAAAAAAATCTTCAAATCTGCATCCGGTAGAACCACCGAACCAATATCTCTGCCATCCATGATGACATTGATGTCCTTGGCGGCTTCTTTTTGGATTTGAACCAATATCTTTCTAACGTAAGGGAATGAAGACACTTTCGAAACGTTTCTCGTGACTGCATCGGAACGGATTTGATCCGTGACATCGTTATCATTCACGTAGATACGGTTTCTTTCATACCTTACCTTTAAATCCTGCATGAATACATAGCTTGACTCATCGTCTAAGTTGATGTGTTTTTGAAGTGCTATGTAGGTAATCGCTCGGTACATCGCACCGGTGTCGATATGTGTTAAATTCAATTGTTCAGCAATGCGCTTGCTGATGGTCGATTTCCCGCTACCAGCAGGGCCATCGATCGCAACTTTAAATCCCGGCATGATTAACCTCCACACCCCTTAATTATATCACTATAACGTGATAATTTCCATATTTATTAGATTTTTTTGATGTCTCCATACAACTTTTTGACCTCATGGATTTTGAGTGGACGATACGCGCCACGTTCTACACCATCTAAGGTTAAAAAGGCATAACCTACCCTGGTCAAGTTCTTCACAGGGAATCCAACGGTTTCCATCATCTTTCTCACTTGCTGATTTTTACCTTCTGCTATGATGATTTCAACCAACGTAGAATTGTTTTTTGTGTCGTATTCTACGGCTTTCACACGTGCAGGTTTTGTAATGTAATTATCGATTTTAACGCCCGCTTTGAGTGTCTTGATGGCTGCTTTGGTCAGCATCCCCTCCACCCTGGCTAAATACGTTTTGGGTACTTCATATTCAGGACGTGTTAAATAATAGGCCAAATCGCCATCATTTGTGAACAATAACAACCCTGCGGTATCGTAATCCAGACGTCCCACGGGAAATATACGTTGAGATTTATCCACTTCATCAAACAAACTCATGACTGTACGGCGTTTTAAATCATCCTTCACGGTTGTCACATACCCTGTAGGTTTATTGAGCAAATAATAGACGTGTTCTTCTTTTTCAATCAATTTGTCATCCACAGTGACTTGGTCTTCTTTTTTAACAGAAAAACCGGGTTGCTTGACAACCACACCATTGACTTTTACTCTACCTGATTCAATGATTTCAACCGCACCACGTCTGGATGCAACCCCTGCTTCAGCCAATCTTTTTTGTAATCTCATCATATTATTTACCCTCACTTCAATCTAAATTATACCATTAACGTTGTCATCGTGGTATTTCAAAACACAATATAAATCACTTTTTATATAGAACCTGAATAACCAAAGAAAAAAGGGTGTTCAAAACCCCTTTTCATTGCTTACTTTTCGCGAGAAACATAAGACCCGTCAATGGTGCTAACCACAATACGTTCGCCTTCTTCAATGAACATCGGTACTTTGGTTTGTAAACCGGTTTCAAGTACAGCATCTTTCATTGCAGTGGTTTTGGTATCGCCTTTAACGCCTGGTACGGTTTCTTTGACAGTGAGTGCAACTTTATCTGGGAGATTGATCCCTAAGATTTCAACTTCATTGTAAGATAGAACTTCTACAGTCATCCCATCCACGATGAAGCGTGCTTCATTTTTGATTTGATCATGTGGAATTTCGACTTGTTCGTAGTTGTCCAAATTCATGAACACGTGCATACCATCTGAGCCGTATAGGTATTGCATCGAAATCTTGTCAATTTGTGCTCTTTCAAATTTTTCTTGAGCATTAAACGCCATTTCGGTGATGGCACCTGTTCTTAAATTTCTTACTTTTGTACGAACGAATGCCATAGAGTTTGCAGATTTTACGTGCATGAACTCCATGATTGAGTAGATGTTACCTTTATAGCCAATGGTAAGACCGGTTTTAAAATCACTGGTTGTATACATGTCTTTACCTCCTTAAAAAATCCTTTTATATTATATCATACATATGGTTAATGTAAATGTTTTTCGACCAATTCTTTTACAGCCAACACATAACTTTGCTCTTTTAGGCCTTTTACGTACACATCGGCCAAAGGTTTAAGTATATCAAACCGGCGAAAATACTCTCTGGTTTCAATATCGCTTAAATGCACCACCGCTTTTTTACAAGGTACCAACTCAAAAGCATCTCTTAAAGATACAGAATGGTGGGTTAATCCGCCTGGGTTGATGACCAAAGCATCGTATTCATCCGCACCTTGTAATAAATCGATGATCGCGCCTTCATGATTCGATTGGAAAAATGTAAAATCCATGTCTGGATACGTATCCGATAAAAGTTGATTGATATCTTTCATCGTCAAAGACCCGTATAATTCCGGGTTGCGTTTACCTAGCATATTTAAATTAGGTCCGTGGACAACTAAGCATTTCATACATTGAATTTCTCCTTCAATAGTTGAATCAGTTTGGTCGTGGTCTGTTCGATATTGCCATCATTAGAAACAATCAAGTCTGCGAAGAACACATAGTTTAGCATGCGCTCTTGATACAATGTATCGAGTGACTTATTTTTTAATAGGGGTCTTGGGTAATCTTTTGCGATACGGTCTTCAATCAAAGTGATGTCGGTATCGATATATACCTTGATGCCATGCATCAACTGTTTATTGGTGCGGTCTTTAACGATGCCGCCACCGGTGGATATGACCCAATGGTCGCCTTGAATTTCACTCAGGGCTTTTTTCTCTTGATTTCGGAAGGTTTCTTCCCCATACTTTTCAAAGATTTCATCGATAAACATGAGCGCATTACGTTCAATCTCATGGTCTAAATCGATGAAACGATAATTGAGTTGTTTTGCTAAAGCTTTACCAATGGTGGATTTACCCGCCCCTGGCATACCAATCAAATATATATTCATGTTACCTCTGATAAAATGCAGTGATTTTATCGATGGCTAAGGCCAGTGCCTGTGCATAGTCTTGCATATCGATGAGTTCAGCATGCATTTGATTGCTGAACCACGTTTGTTGGCGTTTGGCCAAATGTCTGGTTTTCTTTTTGATTTCTTCGAGTGCTACATCTAACGGGTATGCACCATCTAAATATTCAGATAGCTCACGATATCCCAATATGTCGAGTTCAATGCCATCTGCTTTGAGGGCTTTCACTTCTTCTAAAAAACCATCTTGCATCATCAAATCCACCCTACGATTGATCCGTTCATATAACAGTGCCCGGTCCATCGATGCGTATAAAATCAAGGCATCATATACAGGCACGTCTTTTTTTTGAAGACTGCTGCGCTTGGTTTCTTTGGCTAAAGACAGTGCCCTTAAAACACGTCTGCGGTTGTTAGGGTGTAGTTGATTTGCTGTGATTGGATCCATCGACATCAATTGTTGATGTAATGCTTCATTGTCCAGATGGTCATATTGTTTTTCTTCAATCAAATCACGTTTGGGATTATTGAATTCATAATCGAATAATGCCGCTTTAATGTATAACCCCGTTCCCCCAACGACAAAGGGTACTTCAATTTCATCGATGTGTTTGCGTACCATCCGTTGGAAGGTTGCCACATCGAAGGGTTCCGTGGGTAAAAGCACATCCAGCATATGATGCGGTACGCCAGCTTGTTCTACTTTCGTAATTTTCGCTGAGCCAATATCTAAACGCTTATAGACTTGAACTGAGTCACCTGATATGATTTCTGCTTTAAAGTGTTTAGCCAAATCGATGGATAATTTGGTTTTACCAACCGCAGTAGGCCCACAAATAACAACGACTTTTTTCATATGATCCTCTTGAATAATTTTTCAATCTCATATTGGGTGAATGAGATGAGGATGGGTCTGCCGTGCGGACAATAATACGGGTTTTCACATGCGGATAAGGATTGCATCAAATGGTCAATTTCCAACATACTCAAAGGTTTATTGGCTTTGATTGCGCCTTTGCATGCGATGTCTTTTGCCAATTGATCACGGAGTTTTTTAAGATCGATGGATTGGTATTGTCTGAGTTGTTCTATTAGCCCATATACCATAAAATCAATGTCTTTTTCCTCTAGCCAAATCGGCAGTTCTCTAAGTACATGGCTACCTTGGAAAGGCTCAAAAACCAAACCATATGATCCGATTAATGCCTGGTTTTGATCGATGATGTCGATTTCTGTCGGTCTAAAGGTATATGCAATCGGTGTCAAAAGCTGTTTTCTTTCGGATTTGATTGCGCCAAGTCTTTCGTAGATTTTCTCATAGCGAATCCGCTCAGCTGCCGCGTGTTGATCAACCAAGTAAAGACCGGTTGGGTTTTGAAATATTAAATACGTACCCGCGTATGCGCCTATGTAGCTCATCTGAGGTAGTTTTTTAAATGCGTTTTTGTCTAAGGTTTGTGTTTCTTCCACTTTAATGTCTGATTTGGGTTCTACAGCCAAATCCAAACCGCTTTCCCACAGTTCAAAACCTGTATATTTGATTGTTTTCGAAGCCTCTTTTAATACATCCGGGATGGTTTCTTTTTGACTAGAGAATGCTTCAGATACACAGGTACGAATGAGGTTTGCGACCACATACTCATTGGAAAATTTGATTTCTTTCTTTTGTGGGTGGACATTGACATCGAGCAATGCGACATCCATTTTGATGTCGATGAATGCGATTGGGTACCTACCCGTCATCAAATGGGTATGGTACCCTTCGATCACACTATTGACCAACGTATAGTTTTGAATGGTTCTACCATTGACGGAGATTACCACATCATTTTTTCTCGCTCGGGTAATTTGAGGTGAAACCACATACGCATGGATTCGTATGTCGTTTTTTTCAATCTCATGGTGTTTCAATGCTTTCGCCACATCCACACCATATAAATCATTGAAAATTTCGGTGTAATCATTTTTACCACTGGTCGTTCTCACGATTTTGTTGTCATGGGTGACAATAAAAGCAATCTTTGGATTGGATAAAATCATCTCATCGATGACTTCAAGCATATAGGCCAATTCAGTTTGAGGTGATTTTATGTATTTTAAACGGGCTGGCACGTTGTAAAACAAATCTTTGACTTTAACTTCAGTGCCTTGATTCAAAGATACATACCCCTCTTGGACAAAAGTGCCACCTTCATATGACACATAATACGGATCTGAATCCACCGTTTTTGAAGAGATGACCATTTTTGAGACCGAAGCGATGGCTGGGACAGCTTCACCTCTAAAACCTAGACTGACGATGTGAGCTAAGTCAAATTCATTTTTGATCTTCGAGGTAGCGTGTCTTAAAAAAGCCAAGTGGAGGTCTGTTTTATCCATCCCAATCCCATTGTCTAATACTTTAATTTCTTCAAGCCCATGGTTCTTTAAATGGATTTCAATCTTGGTTGATTTCGCATCAATCGCGTTTTCAATCAATTCTTTGAGCGCAGAGGCTGGACGGGTGACGACTTCTCCAGCAGCGATCATATTGGATAGTCGTTCGTCTAATTTAATGATGGTTGCCAAAAGAATTCCCCCTTTACTTTAATTCATCTTGAAGTTTCTTAATCAGGATCAGTGCATCGAGTGGTGTTAACCCATTGATGTCTGTTTCCTTTAAAGTTTCAATGACGTGTTCTTCTGTTTTGGATACATACGTATTTTCGATTTGTTCAACTTGGTCAAAATTGAATAAATTGAGTAGTGCTGTTTTTTTCTTATCTGCTTCTAAATGTTTCAAGATTTCATCGGCTCGATAGATGAGGGTTTTCGGTAATTTGGCCAATTCTGCGACATTGATCCCGTAAGATTTATCGGTTGGACCTTCTTTGATTTTGTGTAAAAAAACGATGTTGTGTTTTTCTTCAACGGCCGATACATGGATATTTTTAAGTCTCTTTAAGGTTTGTTCAAGTGCTGTCAACTCATGATAATGGGTTGAAAACAAGGTGATGGCTTTGATTTTTTCATGTACATATTCGATGATCGCTTGAGCCAGTGCCATGCCATCATAAGTAGCTGTGCCGCGTCCAATCTCATCGAAGATCAGTAAACTTTGTTTGGTTGCGTTTCGGATGGCTTCATTGGCTTCAAGCATTTCAACCATAAAAGTCGATTGTCCTGCACTTAAATCATCACTCGCCCCAATGCGGGTGTAAATGGCGTCAAATAGAGGTAGATTCGCTTCATCTGCCGGAACAAAAGACCCCATTTGAGCCAACACCACGATTTGTGCAAGCATCCGCATGTAGGTGGATTTACCACTCATGTTTGGTCCTGTAATGAGGAGTATACCGGATTCATTGATGTCAATGTGGTTTTCAACAAACTTGCCTTGAAGGGCTTGTTCAACCACAGGGTGACGACCATTTCTAACATGTACAATCGGGTCTTTTTGCAAACTTGGTCGAACATAACGGTATTTCTTTGCCACAAAAGCAAGGTTTGCCATCACATCGATGAAGGCGATTTTGTCAGATAGATTTTGTAAATCTTTGGTATATTGTGCGACCTCGTCACGTAACTTGATAAAGAGTTCATACTCAAGTGCAAGTTCTTTTTCACCTGCTGAAAGTAAAAATGCTTCTTTTTCTTTTAAGATGGGTGTCACATAACGTTCACCTGTGGATAAGGTTTGTTTACGTTCATAACCAAATTCAGGTTGAACCAAGTCGAGGTTCCCTTTGGATATTTCAATATAATAACCGAACACACGATTATAACCTACTTTAAGGTTTTTAATGCCTGTACGTTCTTTCTCTTTGGCTTCAAAATCCAGCATCCAAGACTTACCATCACTCGATGCCAGTTTCAATTCATCGAGTTGTGGATGATAACCCAACTTAATGAGTCCACCTTCTTTTAACGTGAGTGGTGGGTCGATTTCAACGGCTTTATCAAGCAAGGCATGTAAATCCTGAAAATCATCCACTTGGCTATTCAGTTCGATGAGTAGAGGACTACCAAATGCGAACAATGTTTGCTTGATGTTTGGTATTCGAGAAAGGGTTTGACGCAACTGTGCCAAATCTTTTCCCGATGCATTTTTGGTTGCGATACGTGAGGTGATGCGTCTTAAATCGTAAACCCCTTTTAAAGATTCACGGAGTTCATTTAAATGAATGATGTTGCTACTCAATTCATCGATTAAATCATAGCGATACGTCAATACTTGTTCATCACGACTTGGTTCTTCCATGAATCTTCTGAGTAACCTCGAACCTAAAGCGGTGATGGTTTGGTCAATGGTAGATAGCAGAGTTTCAGCATTGCGTTTTCCATTGTTGGTGGATAACTCTAAACTGGCACGGCTTTGAAAATCCATCTTTAAAAAAGCTTCTGGTTCAATGATATTCAAATGATTGAACTGCTTGATGTCGCTTTTTTGAGTATCACTTAAATAATATAATAAGGCCGATACCGTTTCTTTGGATAAATCAGATAAGCCTTCCAGTAAGTGTGATGGCAATCTACCCTCGGTATAAGAAATCAAAACATAAGGTTTTAATTTGTCTTCTAAACGTTTTTGGTCTTTTTGTAACACCAATTCCTTGATGTTTAAGACCAACAATTGCTTGATCAAATCGTGATCGGATAAGTCTTTTAAAATCGATAAATCCCCGGTGGATAAATCCGCAAATGCCAAATGGTATTTGAGTTTATCTTGAATGAGTGCGCCGATATAGTTATAACTTGAAGCATCCAAGATACCCTCATCCATGATCATCCCTGGGGTGATGAGTTTAACTACTTCACGTTTAACCAATCCATTGCCAGGTTCGGTTACTTGTTCGACAATCGCAATCTTATACCCTTTTTGAATCAACCGTTGTGCGTAAGGAATCATCGCATGGTAAGGTACCCCACACATCGGTACACGTTCTTTCACCCCAGCATCTCGACCCGTCAATGCAATCTCTAATTCTTTGGATGCGAGAATCGCGTCATCAAAAAACATTTCATAGAAGTCGCCTAATCTAAAAAAGACTATCGCATCAGCGTAGTCCTTTTTAATGTCTAAGTATTGTTGCATCATCGGGGTGTATGTAATGTCTTTTTTGCCCATACAATCACCTTTCTACTTTAATTCTAGTTATATCATTAACCAATGAGGTTATTCCACCAATTCATGAATGCTGCCCAGTTACCAAAATATTGGAGGGTGGTTTCAATCCATGTTTTAACTAAGTTAGCAAATTCAAATCCTGGGTCAAAGATGATATTGAGGATGCCTTTATTAGGGTCAGCTGACCATGCTGGTAAACCAAATTGGTAAACACCATAAGCTCTTAAGAATGCGATGGTGAAATAAACAAATGCCAATAACAATAAGATAATGACAACCCATCGAATGGTCTTTCTGACTTTACCAACCTCTTTTTTAGGTTTCGCCACTTTTCTTTGTTTTCTGGATTTCTTGGTATTTTCCGCGTTTGCTAAGTTGTCTTCTTCTTTGATTTCCTCAATGACAGATGTGGTTGAAGCGGTGAGTTCAGTCTTCACTGTATTCATTTCTTCAATTTGCTTCGCTTCCGCTTTTTCTACTTTATCCCATTCTTTGGCTGACAATGTCGTTTCATAACCCATCATGAAGGTTGGGGTTAAGATTGGACGATGGGCTTTTTCATATGCCTTATCTAACATCGCTTGATGGTATTGATTTAAATCCATACGCAATGCTCGTAATTCAGCAATAATACCATCGAGTGCTTCTTTAGGAATAGATTCTACGACCACAGTTTCTTTTACAGTTTCAACCCTTGGTGGTTCCCCGTAATAATAGGCTTGACGTGGTTCATATGGTCTTGGTTCTGGTTGTTTTTCAACCACTTTTGGTTCAGGTTGCTTTTCAACTTTTGGTTCAGGTTCGGCCACTTTAGGTTCTGGTTTAGGTTCTGGCTTTAAAGCTTCTACCTCTTCATCCACAGGTAAAATCGTAACCATCGGTTCTGATTCTACAACCTTCTCAATGACTGGTTCAGGTTCTTGATTTACAACCAATTCTGGCTCTTCATCCACATAAACACGTGCAGATGGTTTGATTTCTTCATACACACCTGGGGTCGATGGGACATAATATTTTTCTTTGGTTTCAGAAGCATTCGATAAAATATACTCAATGATTTCTTCTTTCTTGAGTTCAATCGATGCTTTGATGTTATATTCGATGGCGAAACGTTGAAGTTGAATGACGGCTAAACCATTCACTTTAGTTTCAAGTTCTTTGGTATATTTGTCTTGATTCTTGAGTTCTCTGACGATGATATCCACCAATTCACTCTTTTTCAAGCGTCTAGGGACATCGACACCAAACTTTTTACCGATTTCACGAAGTTCTACCAATGTCGAACTCTTGAATAAGACCGGTCTAAAGACTTCTGGGGTCAACCCATCGATTTGATTGGCTTCATCGAAGAAGATGGCGTTTAATTTATCTGAGTATGCCACAAACGCTTCTAATTGAGCTGTTTTTGCATGTTCCTTGGCAGCCTTAACCAAACCCATCAATTCATTTTCTGGGACTTGTTTATCAAATAAATACGATAGTAAATTCACCCAAAGTGTTTCACGGGCCTTGCGGTCAAGGTCGACATCTTTGAATTGTGGGACGAGGTTGATCAATTGAGATTCGCTGAAATGGTCGTACCAAGAAAGACGATAATTGACTTCGTCTGAAAGTGTTTGTTGGACGATTTTCTTGCTGGTAACAAATGGATCTAATTCACGTCTCAATGAAGCCATTCTAAGTTTGCGAGGTACAGTTAATCCAATCAACTCGAAAAACCTCACAACCTTATCTGCTGGATATAAAATCAGCGCGCCAACCAATTCTTCAATCTTGACTTTTTTATCGCCGATTTTCACTTCACTAAACATCGTTAGAATTGCCATAATAATCCCCCCAATTGTGTTTACTACTAATATCATACCTCATATTTATATTTTTTACAAGTGTGACACCCAGTCAAAAAAAAGTGGGATGGTCCGTTATTACGGCTATTTCCCACTCTCTATTTGATATTTAGTTAAGGCACTGTTTATTTCATTTTCAATGATTTCTTTAATCTCAATCAATAAACTATTTAACTCTTGTTGGAGGTCCAAATATGTTTCGATCATTGGGTCAGTTTCAATCGATTGTCGCAGTTCATCATAAGCGGCTTGAAATTGACTTTCTGCTTTTGGTTTTTGAATGGTTTTCGCATTCACCAATTGTTTTTGTATCGCCTTCATTTCACCAAAACGGCGTTTCAATTCTTTGTCTCCATTGATGATTTTTTCAAACTTTTGATAGGTTTTTAGGATATCTAATGATTCAATCATCTCGATGAGTTCTTGTTGTTTACTCACAAGCTTCACCATTTAAAAACCACGTTTTTGGTTCAGTAATTTTAACTTTGACAATTTTGCCAATCAAGGACTTATCACCTTTAAAATTCACCAGTTTATTGTGTTCTGAATACCCCGCTAACGTGTGTTGATCATTTTTAGAGGTACCTTCAACCAAGACTTCAACCACCTGATTTTTATATTTTTGGCTGGCTCTGTAATACCCTTCATTGACCAGTTTAATCAGTCTTTTTAGACGTTCCTTCTTTTCATCTTCTGGGATATTGTCTTCAAAATCATAGGCAGGTGTCCCAGCACGTTTGGAAAAAATGAATGTATATGCCCCTTCAAAATCGATCTCATTCACCAAATCCAAAGTCATTTGGAAATCGGCTTCGGTTTCAGTTGGAAAAGCGACAATGATGTCTGTGGTGAGTGCGATGTCAGGTCTCGCTGCTTTCAATTTTCGAATGACATCAACATACAACTCTTTCGTATAATGGCGATTCATCTTTTTTAAAACCGCGTTACTGCCCGATTGGACAGGTAGATGGAGGTGTGGCATCACCGATGGGCAACTTCTAAAGGCTTCGATGGTTTTATCGTCTAAATCATGTGGATGACTGGTGGTAAAACGAATTCTAGGGATGCCAATTTTATCCAAATCCATCAATAAGTCCCCAAAGGTATAATTTTGATCCTTGAAATCTTTACCGTAAGCATTGACATTTTGACCTAGTAAAGTCACTTCTTGATAGCCCAACGCTTTCAGTTCTTTGACTTCTTCGATGATATCTTCTTTGGATCTAGAACGTTCTTTCCCACGGGTATAAGGCACAATACAATAGGTACAAAATTCATCACAGCCAAACATAATATTGACCCAGGCTTTATATGGGTTTTGTCTGGCTTTTGGGAGGTTTTCAACGATGTTACCTTCTTCTGAAAAGACTTCAATGACACGTTCTTTATTAAAATATGCGGTTTCAATGTATTGTGGTAACAAATGGATGTTGTGTGTACCAAACACCAAATCGATGTGTTGGTATTTTTCTAAAACACGATTCACTACATTTTCTTCTTGAGCCATACAGCCACACAAACCAATTAAAAGGTCTGGGTTTTTACGTTTCAATGGTTTTAATCGACCCATTTCACCCCAGATGCGGTTTTCAGCATTCTCACGAATCGCACATGTATTGATTAATATAATGTCTGCGAGTGTTTCATCTTCGGTTGGAGAATACCCCATATCTCGGAGGATTCCACCCATGGTTTCACCATCGGCTTCATTCCCTTGACAGCCGTAGGTTTGAATTTTATAATATTTGCCAATCCCAAATTTTTCTAAACGCTCATCCAATTGGAAATCTTTGTGCTCAATATCCGCCTTGGATCGTTTGCGTGCTTGTTTTAGATTGGGTTTAAAGTATTTATCAATATCTATCACAATAATCACCTAGGATAAGTATACACGTTTAGACATACCATTTCAATCGAAAGGGTGTGCAGGGTTTCAGTTTAGCACTTTATTTATAGTTAATCGAAAAAAAACACACCATTAGGTGTGCTTAGTCTTCGATATGAATTCTTTCAATGGTTTTCTTTTTGAGGTCTAGGATGACAGCGTTCAACTGATTTTTTGTATTCGCGACCACATTGGCTGGCGAATATCCATATAAGAATCGGTTGACAACAATGTCACGGTCCACCCCAATGATGCCATCCAGTGGTCCCGTCATACCCACATCGGTCATATACAATGTACCTTTGGGTAAGACGCGATTGTCTGCAGTAGGTACATGTGTATGGGTACCAATCACCGCGTCCACTCGACCATCTAAATAATGACCCAAGGCTACTTTTTCAGAGGTCGCTTCGGCGTGAAAATCGATGAATACGAAATCAGCTTTTTCTTTTTCTAATACTTTATCGATTTCAAAAAAAGGCGATTCTAAATTGGCATTCATGAATGTTCTACCTAAGACATTGATGACAAGTAATGTGGATTGGTTATACTTGATGATATCATACCCTTTACCAGGGGCTTTTGGAAAATTTAGTGGTCTAACGATGTGTGAATCTTCGATATATTCGACCAAATCATTTTGTCCCCACACATGGTTGCCCATCGTGACACAATGAACCCCTGCAGCCATCAATTCTTTATAATACCGAAATGTGATCCCACGACCATTATTCGCACTATTTTCTGCATTGACAATGACCACATTGGGTTTATAATCGGCTTTAAGTTGATCGAGATTTTCCATCAATATTTTTCTGCCAGGTTCACCATATACGTCACCTACGAATAAAATTTTCATTTTACACCTTCTTTAAAAGAAAAAGGGGACAAGCCCCTTTTATTTTGCGATATCTGTAGCGCGTGTTTCTCTGACAACGGTGACCTTGATGGTACCTGGGTATTGAAGGTTCGCTTCAATTTGTTCTTTGATTTCACGAGCAACTTTAAATGTGGATAAGTCATCCACTTCATCGGGTTTAACGATGACTCTAATTTCACGACCGGCTTGAATCGCAAACGAACGTTCAACCCCTGCAACTTTGTTAGAAATGGATTCTAATTGTTCAAGGCGTTTGATGTAGTTATCAATCGATTCACTACGTGCGCCAGGTCTAGCTGCGGAAAGTGCGTCTGCTGCTGCAACCAACACGGCGATGATGGATTGTGGTTCTTTATCACCATGGTGGGATGCGATAGCATCGACAACTTCTTTTGGTTCATGGTATCTCGATACGATTTGGACACCGATTTCGACGTGTGAACCTTCGACTTCGTGGTCAACGGCTTTACCAATATCATGGAGTAAACCGGCACGTTTAGCCAATACTTCATTTTCACCAATTTCAGCGGCTAATTTACCCGCTAAGAATGCTGTTTCAATGGAATGTTTCAATACATTTTGTCCATAAGAGGTTCTAAAACTCATTCGACCCAATAATTTAACTAGGTCAGGATGGAGTTTACCAATACCCGTTTGGAACACGGCATTTTCACCCGCTTCACGGATGAACATGTCGACTTCTTGTTGTGCACGATCCACGACTTCTTCGATGCGACCCGGGTGGATACGACCATCTTCAACGAGTGCTGTTAAAGCCCGTTTTGCTACTTCTCTACGGATTGGATCGAATCCGGATAATACCACTGCTTCAGGGGTATCATCAATGATTAAATCAACACCGGTTAATGCCTCAATGGTGCGAATATTACGTCCTTCGCGGCCAATAATTCTACCCTTCATTTCATCGGTTGGAAGGGACACAACTGATACCGTTCTTTCGCTTGTTGTTTCACTCGCATATTTTTGGATTGCCAGTGTTAATAGATTCTTCGCTCTTTGATCTACTTCTGATTTTGCTTTTTCTTCTTCTTCTTTAATGTAATTAGAAATTTCCTCAGACATGCTTTGTCTAACACGATCCATAATGATCGCTTGTGCCTGTTCTGTGGAAATACCTGAAATCTCCATTAATTTTGCTTCTTGTTGTCTCAAGATGTCTTCCACTTTGCTATTCAATTGTTCAAGTTCTTGTTTCTTTTCGTCCAATTTAATTTCTTTTTGACCAAGAAATTCTTCTCGCTTGTCCAAATTGGCAGCTCTTCTATTCAGCATTTCGTCTCTTTGTGATATTTTGGTTTCCAAATCGAGAACGACTTGTTTTCTTTCCTTCATATCACGTTCGAATTCACGTTTTTGATCAAAGATGTTTTGACGTGCTTCTAGAATGGCTTCCTTTTTGAGTTTTTCGGCTTCTTTAGTGCCTTCTTCAACAATTTTCTTCGCTTGCTCACGGCTGTTTTGTAAGCTCTTTTCGTGTTGTTTCACACGGAAAATAAAGCCCCCAACTAAGCCTAAAGCCAGTAGCAAAATGGAGACGATTGACCATACTACATGTTCCATCGTTCATTCCTCCATTTTTTTTAATTTGTTACATTTTCATTACATGAGCGTTAAATATATTAAACAACATTATCAAAATTGATATACTTTTATTTAAGGTTTTCTTCCTGGGTACTACTATTTAATTATATAGGAGAAATGACTTTTAGTCAACGCATTACATTCTGACTTTTTTTTTATAAAGCCGTGTAGTATAATAGGATTACGTGAAATGAGGGATTTTATGAGAAAAGTTAAAAAAATCAGCAAATGGACATGGATTTATCAACACCGTTTGGCGATTTTTGTGGTTTTGTTCTTCGTTGTTTTGCCAATCATCTTTATTCCAAGTATTTATCTTCAAAAGTATTTAGACAGCAAACCAGTGTTGTTTGAAAATAAACAAGCCGAGGTTGTCAGTGTCGATGACGTGCCTGTATTCGCAATTGAGTACAAAATTACACAGGTACGTTTACCAAATAGCGAAAATTTAGGTGGTTACTACAAATTCGACTACAAATTGACCCGAGAAACAGGCATCAATCCTATCAATAATATCCGCATTCAATTTCAATTGGCGACACGTTGGGCAAAATATTCAGAAATATCGACAGAACAATCGGTCACACTCAATCAAAACCGTTCCGTTCAAATGAATTTTAATTACCAAATGGATGCATCCGTTCTACCGTTTGTAAAAGCATCTGGTCCATACTTATATGCAAAAATTACCTATGAAGAAACCATCATGGGTGAAGCTTATCCAAGAACCATTTATGTCCGACTACCTTACGATTTAGTCAAAGACAATACTCAAATCATACCAGCCTAAAAAAAATACGCTAGCAGCCGCTAGCGTTTTTTGTTATTTTAATTGGTAAGCTTGTCTAACTTTAACTTCTATGGCTTTGGCCATTTCTGCATGGGTTTCTAAATAGTCTTTAGCGTTCTCACGGCCTTGACCAATCTTTTCACCTTCATACGCATACCATGCTCCGCTCTTCTTGATGATTTCAAGTTCTACAGCGAGGTCAACCAATTCGCCCATCTTCGAAACACCTTTACCATAAACGATGTCCACACTGGCTTGTTTGAATGGTGGTGCTACTTTATTTTTAACGACTTTGATGGTTACTTTATTCCCAACCACGTCATTACCCGCTTTAATTTGTTCACTTCTTCTCACTTCAAGTCTGACAGAAGCGTAGAATTTCAAAGCTCTACCGCCTGAAGTGGTTTCTGGGTTTCCGAACATCACACCCACTTTTTCACGGATTTGGTTGATGAAAATCGCAATCGTATTGGTCTTGTTGATGATCCCAGACAACTTTCTCATCGCTTGGCTCATCAAACGGGCTTGTAAGCCAACATGTGAATCGCCCATATCCCCATTGATTTCTGCTTCTGGAACTAAGGCTGCCACCGAGTCTACAACCACAATGCCAATCGCACCACTACGAATTAAGGCTTCTGCAATTTCTAATGCTTGTTCACCTGTATCTGGTTGTGACAAAATCAAGTTGTCAACATCGACCCCTAACGCTTTGGCGTATTGTGGGTCAAGGGCGTGTTCAGCATCGATGAATGCTGCAAACCCACCTTGTCTTTGTACTTCCGCAATCGCCGTTAAAGCGAATGTGGTTTTACCCGATGATTCCGGTCCATAAATTTCTACGATTCTACCTTTTGGGTAGCCACCAATGCCTAAAGCAACGTCTAGCGCAATGGATCCCGATGGGGATGACTCGATGTGTCGATCTGCTTCATCACCGAGTTTCATGACTGCACCTTTACCATATTGCTTTTCTATTTGCTTCATCGCATTGAGCAATGCTTCTTGTTTTTTGATGTCCATGTTTGGCCTCCTATATTAGATATATACCCCTGAAGAGGTAGGATTACTTTTTTAAATCGATTCGAACACGAGGTGACGATTTTTCCAAAAATAGTCTGCCCCAGATAATACAGTGAATACAAGTGCCAACCATAGCAAAATGTCGCCAATCAGTGTTGGTAATCCAAAATCATTGAACAGTAATACGACCAGTGCAATCACAGTGGTCACCATTTTGAGTTTACCAAATGGGCTCGCTGCAATCACTTTACCACGTTCTACCGCAAGCAACCTTACCCCCGTGACGATGAATTCTCTCGCAACGACGATCAAGGTCATCCACCACAATACACGGTTGGTTGTGGATTGTAGGTATAAAAATGCAGTTAATACCAATAATTTGTCAGCAATTGGGTCTGTGAATTTTCCAAAGGTTGTAACCTGATTGTTTTTTCTGGCAAGATACCCGTCTAAGAAATCTGTAAAGCTGGCAAGAATGAATAAAATCGCGAAGATCAATTGTGCAAAATCGAGTCCGAAAAGCACATCATCCACGCTTTGAAGCGGTTCTAAAAAACTGATAATCACCATCACCGGAATCGCAACGAAACGGCTTAAAGTGAGTTTATTTGGCAATGTCATCCATCATCTCTCTCTTTCAACTTATTTTAACATATTTTTCCTTTAATAGTTGCTTTTTAAAATGCCATTTGGTATAATTTGAGTTGCTTATCACGGGAGGTGACATTATGGCTAACATCAAACAACAAATCAAACGTATCAAGACAAACGAAAAGCGCAGATTAATCAATGCATCATTCAAATCTTCTACCAAAACCGCTATCAAAGCAGTAGAGAAGGCAGTAACTGCTGGAGATAAAGAAAAGGCATTAGTCAATCTATCTTTTGCAAATAAGAAATTGGATAAGGGGCAAGCCAAAGGTATTTTCCACAAAAACTTTGTTGCCAACCACAAGTCTCAACTTGCACAACTAGTTAACAAACTACAATAAGCACATCTCGGATGTGTTTTTTTTTATTTTAGCTTCTCAATTTCCAAACGGTTTCCATATTGAGGGACCATACGAACCAACTTATTGAGTGGGGCTGCTGGTGGGTATTTGGGATTATAGCCAATCACATTGATGTATTTATCGATGGTGTCGCGTTCTTTGATCATCGCTGTCAATCCCTTGAGGGTGGCTTTGACGTCATCGATGGCTCTATGGGTATTCTTATGGTCGATTTGATAGGTCAACACCACATTATCCAATCGGTGTGGGAATGGGTGACGGTCACGATAAATCGCCATCACATCTAACAAATCTTCTTCGATTTCATAGAAGGGGTCCACATGTCTTCGATACAGTGCTTTTAAAAACCCATAGTCAAAAGCGATGTTGTAGGCAACGAGCAATGTATTCGGTCTAATCATCGATTTCAATTGATCAAAAGCATCCTTTTCTTCAATCCCATCCCTGAGTAACATGTCATCGGTGATGTGTGTAATCTCAATGATTTTTTCTGGTAGGGGACGATCTTGACGGATCAATACGGATAATTCTTGTTCAGCACGGTATTGCATTAAAATGGGGTCTCTTTTTAACAAGACCGCCCCAATTTCAATGACATGATCGGATTTCGGGTATAGACCCGTGGTTTCAAAGTCAAATACCAAAATGTGTTCATATTTTTCAACCAACATACTAAACCTCCAATAAAAACAATTCTAATCCTAATTTTTTGTCCATACGTCCAGACTTGATGTCATAGTCTAAGTTGGACAATTTTTCATATAATGACTCTAAGTTTTGTCGAGAAATTTGTTGTGCATTTTTAACCATATAATAGGCCTTGCTCGATTTCACATTGAAATAAGACGCGATGGCTTCTTGGTTGTATCCTTTTTCCAACAATTGCTTGGTTTGAATCGTTTCCTTTAATTTCGATGAAATATTGAAGATGATGCGAATCGGGTCTTCATTTTTTTCAAGTAAATCATAATAAACCTCAAGAATACGCTTTTTGTTTTTGGCTAACACAGCGTTGGTTAATTCGAAAATGTTCTCTTCTAGGTTTCTCGCTACCAATTGTTTGATGTCTTTTAAAGCGATTCGTTTGTCATCAAAAGCAAACAGCTTGAGTTTTGCAATCTCATTATTGAGCATCGAGATATCATAGTTTGTGCGCTCTAATAGTTCATCGACAGCCAAATCTTCAATCGTGTATTTTAAAGATTCAAATGCTTTCTTAACGTAAGGTTTAAAATCTTCTTTGGCCATATCCGCGACCGTTTCAATACGGACGTATTTTTTGGCTTCCTTGGTGGCTGGTAAACTGGCATCCATCCCACGTTCTAACATGAAAATGAGGGTAGTATCTTCATTCGGGTTATGAAAATATTTGATGAAATCGGACAGATAATCATCGGCTTTTTCTTCATAAAAAAACCAAGGGTGTTTAATTTTGATGATTTTTTTGTCAGCGAAAAAAGAAATGGTATTCATTTCTTGAAGTAGTTCATCGAGACCGTGTTCATCTAAATCGTAGGTGAGGACATTGAATGGGTCAACATCTAATTTCTTCACCAATTGTTCTACTGCGTTTTCAACTAAAAACGGGTCATTACCGATAAAAAGATACATCAAATCAGGCATGAAATCTCCCTCTTTCTTAATGAATATTATACTATATTTTACCCTTTTTTGTGCACTAAAATGACATAACGACGATAAAAAGGAAAATCTAAGAAAGTAATCGTTTGTACCTTAGGGGTTTGGTATATTTTAACACCTTTATCCCAGAGTCGTTGCAAGACCTCTTGATGGGGATGACCAAACGCATTGTCTTTACCTGCGGAAATGATGGCGATATCTGGTTGTACCCGATTTAAAAAGCCCACATGGGTGGATGATTTAGACCCGTGATGTCCTACTTTCAAAACATCACTTTGAAGTTGATGGCCATAGCGATTGACCAAATCTTGTTCGGCGTTATATTCCATATCGCCCGTCAATAGATAGGTTGTGCCTGATACCTCTGTTTGTATCACAATGGAGTTTTCATTGCTTGAAGTAAACGCCTTTATGGGGGATAAAATGTTTAGAATGACATCCCCACAAAAGATACGATCGCCCGCTTGAACATATTTTGGTGCGTATTTTCTCATCGATTTTTCAAAATCACTGTAATCGTACTTCGATAAAACCAATTGTTTAACATCGAATGTTTGAATGAGGTGTTCTGTGGCTTTATGATGATCATAATCGCCATGGGTAATGATGAGATAATCGATGGTTTTTATATGGTTCATTTCTAGATATTCAACGACGTCTCCAAAAGCATCCACCACCACTGTACATGACCCATATGGCCGTTCAATGATGGTCGTATCGCCTTGACCTACCGAAAGAAAAGTGACTTTCCCCATCGGATTCAAATAACGATAATAGGGAAAAATCATTAAAAAAATCATCACATAGGCGGTTCTTATCGTTTTTTTCTGATGGGTTTTACCTAGGTATGCGTATGCCCACATGAACCAGTAGATTAAAGCCCAAATCCCTGTGATCATTGGAATATATAAACCGATCGCTTCATATTCTAAAAATGAAATCAGTTCGAGGATGCTACTGAAAAAAGGATTTAAAGTATGGGCGAGCGTAGGCCATAAGGATAACCAAGATAAGGGTAATAAAATATAGGTAAACAGGGGAATGAACAAAGGTGTCACCAAGAATGCCAAAGGGTATACCTTTCGAGTCATCTTACTCGTGATTGGTAATACCAACGTTTGAGCAGAAAATGTGGATGATAAAACGCCTTTAAAGTCTTGTTTAAACGACCCGATGATGAATAAAAAGCTGACTAAAAAGGTGAGTAAAAAACCTGTGTGTTTAAAATAAAACGGATTTAGGATGAGCAATCCTACCCAAGTCAAACTGAATACATCCAACCGTGTGAATTGAATTTTTTCCACATTCAACCATTCATAGAGTAGATATTGGATGACCGCACGGATGAGAGATATGGGAAATAAAGTCAGTACCAAATAAGCCAACAATACAATAGTTTCTAAGATAAGTTTCAATCGTTTGGGTAAAAAGCACAAGCATTGATTCAAAAACCCTATCATTATGGTGACATGCAAACCGGATAAGACAAATAAGTGGGTAATGCCTATTTTAGTGATACTTTCCTTCATGTCCGATTCGAACACCCCTAAAACCAAACTACTCACGAATAGTTGTGTTTCCTTAGGCAAGCCTTCGATGTGTTTTCTCATTTGGTCATGATAACGATGAGGGATACGGAGGGCATCGTATGATTCTATTTTCGGTTGATAAATCACGTAGTACACAAACCTCGATTTGTGATAATCTTGACTCGAAAAATCACCGTTGAATCGATCTGGTTCATACGTTGTAAAATCACCTTCAACCTTAATCACTGTACCGATTTCAATGGTGGATTTCGTGTATAGATGATAATTAAACAAACCGTATTTGACTGTATATCGATACCCAGATTTTACCGTTTGAACTTGGGTGACTAGCCCGCGGCCTGAGGGTTTTTGAGGGACATAATTTTGATAAAGCCCTACCCAAAGAAAACATATACCTAAGAACACCCACAATGTTTTTTTAAACGACAGTTGTTTGCTCCAAATCACAAAAACCAAAAACAACAACCACCCCCACACATAGGCTTTAGATATAAAAATCAAAAGCACACCTATGGCGTAAAAGTGGAGCTGGCTAGAGGGTAATGAGCGCTTTAATTTGTTCAAAAGTTTGAACCCCAATGCCCGACACCAACTGAATATCTTCGATACGCATAAAAGGGCCGGATAAAACGCGGTAATCAATGATTTTTTGAGCGGTAACTTTCCCAATACCCGGCAAAGTCATCAACTGTTCGAGTGTCGCCTGATTGATGTTGACTTTAGAAGACATTTCATCCTGATTTTTATAAGGTATCACATATTTTACCCCATCGGTTAACGGGGTAGTTAAATTCAAAGCTTGAAGGTTCGCTGAAGGGTGAACCCCCATGGCATACCCAATCAAGGTATCCAAAGTCGTACCTTCAACCACTTCATATACCCCTGGCATATGAATTGCACCTCGGATTTCCACTTGGATTATCACAGGCATATTGACGGCTTTAGGTTTGGTATCCTGATCTAATCTGGGAAAAATGACCAAAGCCACGATGATTGAAACAACCAACAAAAATGGTAGTATTTTTTTCATGATAACACCTCAACCAATACATACCAAAATCTCCCCTGAAAAAAGAAAAAACGAGTTATAAACTCGCTTTCACATAGTGTTTTCTTTCATCTGGTCCTAAAGAAACTTGCACATGAAAACCTAAGTTTTCCAATACTTCTGTGTAGTAATTCAAAGGGTAAACATGTTGTTTGACTGCATATGTCCCGCTTTGGTCCTCGATGATGTGTGATAAAACAGTACCTTGGACTGAAGCTTCCCACCGGTAATAAAAGGGTTGTGTCTCTGTTTCAACATACCCATCCATAACCGATAAATACTCGCTTTTATAGACATCAAATAAGATGACCCCAGATGGGTTAAGTGCTTGTTTGAGTACCTTAAAGACTTGTTTCACACCTTTAAAGTAATTCATGACGTCGTTGAAAAGTAAGATGACATCAAAACGTTGTCCCAGTGGTTTTCGTAAGTCATGTTCAAACAATTTTACTGGTAATGATTGCTCGATGAGTGCTTGTTGAGCATACGCGAGCATTTTTGTGTCGATATCCACACCCACCACATCATACCCTAAGGCGGTGAGTGGGATTAAAATCACCCCTGAACCACACCCCGCATCCAATATGCGTTGGTGGGTTTTGAGTTCTTTTTTTATCCAATCGATGATGGGTTCATAATCGATATCTTCGATTAAGCGCACATATAAATCTTGAAAAGACATGGTTTACGCCTTGACTTCTATTTGTTTTAAACCCATCAAGCGCTTGTCAAACCCATAATATTCACGCATTTCTTTGGAAAATAAGTGTAAGATGACTTCACCCATATCGACCAACAACCAGCCACCGGTTTTACCTTCAAAACCGCGGATTTGTTCGGTCCCCACCGATTCTTTTAAATATTGGATGAGTGCATTGGATTGACGTTCGTTCGCGGTGGCAATAACGACATAATCAAAAAAGGGTGAGCTTTTTTCCATATCATATACTTTTACTTCTGTGACTTTAACGATGTCGATCGTTTTAATGATTTTTTCTAATAACGCCATGGTGTCTCCTTATAGTAGTTCAATACTTCGAGTTGTTCATAAAACGGGATCAACCCGTCTTCATTTAAATATTCAATGGTATATTCTAAACTGAGGATGAATGCTTTTTGTAAATCATTCAATGCCAATTGATAGACCGTTTTCGCGCCGTGAAATGTGCGATTTTTTTCACAAAAATCCGCCACACAAATGATCATCGTTTCCAGAGTCATGCCAACTTTACCCCAAATATGATGGTATATGGCTTCAAATACCAACGGGTCATCGATTTGTAATGCCTCTTTAGCGTAATATGCAGCGGCGATGGCGTGGTAAGCGACCGGTACACTGCGATATTTTTCTACTTCATTTGGGTCTTTGATCCAAGCGATTTGAGCCTCTATCGTGTCATATTTGAAATAGTCATGTAAGAGGGCTGCAGTTTCAATCGCAGATCGATTTCCACCATAAATCGCCTGTAGCTCAAGGGCCCGTTCATGCACACCTAAAATGTGGTTAAACCTGTGTGGATGGTGCTTTAATTTTTCTTGTACCAATGCAACGAGGTTCAATAGAGGGCCTCCTCCAAAACGATGCGCATCGTATCTGGTGCGTATACTTCGATCGCAGCTTTGCCTTTGATGTGGATCATCGCAATGTCTGAAATGGCGAGTTCATAGGCTTGATCGGGTTCCAATCTAAATGTATTTTTCACAAACTTAACCCCTTCGATGGTGTGTTTCATCGAGGGCTGCATTTGATGGAACTTTTCATAAGTTTCATCGTATTTCGTACGGTGGATTTGCATCGCTGGTGAAGCATAACAAGCAATGCCTTTAAAGCCACCTTCTAAATAAGAGACTGCACACATGCCACCCAAATACAAACTTTGACGTTCATTTAACTGGTAAATTTTGGGTTTAACACGGGTTTCGATGATTAAGTCCTTATAAGACTCATATGGTAAGAATGAAGCGATGGAGCCTTTTAAATAAATCCCTGGGGTATCGACCAAACGACACCCTTGAAATGGAATATCGAAATCAGCTAAAGTCAACCCTGGTTTTTTACCAGACAGTACCGTGGTTTCCAAATTGAGATGGCTTGCTATGCGTTTAAATAACAACGATTTACCACTGTTTTGAAAACCAACCAAATAGACATTACGATTTTTTTGATGGTGTCCGATCGACTCAATGAGCACATCGACATATTTATCTTGAAGGGCAGATACCGGAATGACATCGACAAACTTCATTTGTAATCGATTGGCCTCGCGACGGATTTGTTGAATCATGCGATTGAGATTCACAGAAGGTTCCAATGTATCGATGTGGTTGATTACCAAGATGACTGGTGAATTCGGAAAATGTCTATCCAATCGATATTTCAATCTTAAGGATAAGTGGTTGATGGATAATACATAAACAATCAAAGCTTCCTCTTTGATTTGTGGCATATCCCCGGTATGGATGGTCACTGAGTTGACTTTTGAATAATGCTTGAGATTGAAACAATCCAAACAAAGGTCATGGGCGATGTCTTTGACATACCCAGCTTGTTCGGCATTGTCCGCTTGTAAGATGACGCCACAACCACTACAACGTTTCAACATACGGACGTAACCTACTTTCGTATAATGCTTTTTGGTGTTTTTTTACTTTTTTAATGAAGAATGCTTCCATCTTACGGTTGATACGGGTTGGAAGAATGTCAGTTTTACGTTCGATTGCACTGACTAAAATCGTATAAAAACCCATGCGATTGCCACCCAAGATATCGGTCATCAATTGATCACCAATGTGGACTACTTTTGAAGGGTCTGATTCTCCAACCATGGACATCCCTTTTCTAAACCCCCGTTTGAGTGGTTTTTTAGCGCTTGCAACATAAGGGTATGGGTGGTTGCCAACAAATGTTTGGATGCGTTCAAGTTTATTGTTTGAAATTAAAACAACTTTAAAACCGATCGACTCGATGCCCTTTAAAAACGACACCAACGCCTCTGTTAGGTGGTGTTCTTTATAGGATACCAACGTATTATCAATGTCGATGAATGCTGTGCGAAAACCTGCCTTAAATAAGTGTAAAAAATCGATGTTTTTCACCGATTTTTGATATTCGCTCGGGATAAATTTAAGATATTTCCCCTGCTTCATACTATTTGACTTCAACGATTTGAATGTGGAACGTTTTGCCGGTTTCTAAATGTACTTCAACCGTGTCGCCTTCAATGGTCCCTTGAATGGCTTTACCTACTGGTGAATCGGTAGAAATCTTATTGAGCATTGGGTTCGCTTCAATCGTACCAACCAATTGGTATTCAGCGGTTTTGTTCTTCTCGACGAAATGTAATACAACGGTTTTACCGGTGGTCACTTTATTATCGTTGGATGCTCTAATGAGCTTGAAGTTTTCTAGGATATTTTCAATTTCTTTGATGCGAGCTTCAATTCTTGCTTGTTCGTCTCTCGCTGCGTCATAATCGGCGTTTTCAGATAAGTCGCCTTGAGCACGTGCTTCTTGTAAAGCGATGACGTTTTCTGGTCTTTTGACATCTTTTAAGTAAGATAGTTCACTTCTGAGTTGATCTACCCCTTCTTGTGTGAGTTCAAAAACCTGTTTATTTTTTGCCATAAAATCACTCCTTGTTTTTACAATCTCTAATTATACACTAATTTTTTAAAATTAGATAGTTATATATGGTGTTTTCGAAGCGCTTTTTGAATTGCACGATGGCCGGGCATCATCAAATCCAACACATCATAAAATGGTTTTTGATGGTTAGGGACCAATAAATGTGCATATTCATGAAGCAGTACATACTTGGTAAAGATGACATCGATTTTGGCTAAATAGGCATTCATCGTAATTTCTTTTTTACGTGTATGACAGCTGCCAAACTTCGATCTTAAATACTTGATTTTGGTTGGTAAAGGGGACAAATGAAATGGTTTGAGTGCCTCGATGAGCCAGGGGGTTAAGGCATCCAACTGTTTTTTAAGTTCATAGCCATAGAGGGTTTGAATGGCTCGGTCGATGTCATTATGGTCTTTAAGAGTGATTGTGATGACATCACCGATGGTATAAGAAAACATTTGTCCTGTTTGAATGACCAATGGGTAGTTTTGTCCAAACAACATCAAAGTATCGTAGTTTACGGTTGCTTTTTGAGTCAGTTGATGAAATTGATCGAAATTGTCTAAAAGTCTTTTTTCAATGACTTGAAGCGGGATACGCGGCCCTTTCGTGACGACAATTTGATGATTTTTAACTCGAAAATAAGCATTTTTTATGGGTTTTGGTATGATGATATACTCGAGTACTTTTCCAGACTTCTCAATTTTCATCGGTTAAAACCTTTCTGAGCATGTCATAGGGCTTTACTTCAAATGGGATGTGGATTTTAAGGATTTGTTTCGGGTGTCTTGCTGCATCTAAGACTTGTCCTGACACATCACGTATCTCTCCCATCACAAAGCTTTGTTGGTATTTGGGTCCAACGAGTTCAACCAATTCACCTGGGATGAAATGGTTTCTCTGTTCAATGGTCGCGATTTTAGAATTGGGGTCATAATCGACGACCAAGCCTAGAAACTCTTTGGTCGGTTCTTCACTTCTTAAGTTATAAAGTTGTTGTTCCGCTTTTGGCATTCCACCTAAAAACCCATAGGAGGTTAATCGGTTTTCAGCTTTACGGATTTCCTTTTCATAAATCGTTATGTCTTTAATTTGGCCCGTTTGGATATACTCATCCATCAATAAACGATAACTTCTTACGACTGTAGCGATATAGTGGATGGACTTCATACGGCCTTCAATTTTAAGTGATGAAACTTTGGCATCGATGAGCTTAGGAATATATGCGAGGGTCTGTAAGTCTTTTGAACTCATCGAAAACGGCATTTTTTCATCTGAAATCAAGGTGTCATCGGCATATAAATCGTAATTCCAACGACAACTGTGGGCACAACCACCTCGGTTGGCATCGCGGTCGGTCATGTTGTTGGATAAGGTGCATCTGCCAGAATAGGAAGCACACATACCACCATGAATAAACACTTCAATTTCAACCTCAGAATCGGCTGTGATCGCTTTAATTTCATCGATGTCAAGCTCTCTACCGAGAACGACACGCTCTGCCCCTAAATCTTTCCAAAATCGCACCGCGTGGCCATTCACCACCGATTGCTGGGTAGAGATATGGACAGGGATTCGGGTATGTTTTTTGGCTGTTTCTACGATGTAAGGTGAGGCTGCAATGATGGCATCCACCCCAGCCTGTTCGAGGCCTTTGAGGTATTCAATCAAAGCGTCCATGTTGTCATTGTGTGGAATAATGTTGGTGGTTACGTACAGTTTTTTACCATATTGATGACAAAAATCTGCACCTTCTTTGATATTATCCAACGTAAAATTGGATGCGCGTGCGCGAAGGCTAAACTCCATGCCGCCAATGAATACAGCATCCGCGCCATACAATATGGCGATTTTTAATTTTTCTAAATCCCCCGCAGGGGCGAGCAATTCGGTCATAATTCCACCTTCTTCGGTTTGTAGACGGTCTTTTTAAATAAGAACCCTTCGTCCCAAACTTCATGGTATTTTTTTTGAAGTTCAATCACCTGTGCATCCATTAATTGGGCTGCTTCACTGTATATTTTTAAGACATCTAAAGCATAGGTATCGTCATGAAATACCGTGTCGAAAACCAAATAATCGATCGATTGAGCGAGTGTTTTTAAGTGATTCAAACTGGCAAATACGTGATTTCTAAACACGTGAGTACCCGCCTCATCTTCCAGAATCGGGTATTTATACTCAGGCCTTTTTTCTTCTACAACGGATAGATTTCTCGCATCGTGGAAATCATTGGATCGATGCTTATTTTCAAAATAGGCTTCAATCAGTTGACGTTTTGAATAAAACATATTTAAATACCCATGACCATAAGCGAATAAACTGTATGGGCGGTTTTGACCAATGGTAACGATGTCATCAAGTGTGATTTCTTTGGCTAAATACACCCCTTTAATACCCAAATTATGATAAAAATGGGCATCAAATACATTCGTGATGAGGGTTTCTGGATTGTAGACCATTTTATGTGCGATACCCAACGTTTTCCCAATCGACAATACCCCAATATCACCTACGATGTAGCCTGTGATGGCTTCACTATCCACAGTTTCAATGAACGTTTGATAACGACTTGCATCAAAATCGTGTAGAATGCGATTCATGATGACAAAACAATCTTTATTCAAAGATTTCATTTGTTTCGATGCTTCGATGATTTCCTCGGTGGTAAAACTACGTGTCAATCGCGTAGATACCCCATTTTGCCCAAGGATAAACCCATCGACCCAAGGCGATAACGACGGGATGGATTCTATTTTAAATAGTGTTACGAGTTTTTTCATCATTGGATCCTTTTTGAAATGCTCATACCGTCACCGATATCGAACAATTCACTTTCATAATCTGTATGGTCTTTTAAAAATTGCTTGAATGATTCCAGTCTTTTGACTAAATTTTTGGTGCCTCTAGAAACGGTATCTAGATCGACATTGTGAAAATTCAAATTATCTGTGATGATGATTCCCCCCACGTTTAAGTAGGGTTCAAATTTGGTAAAGAATTTTTCATATTGTGCCTTCGCAGCATCGATAAAAATGGCGTCAAAACGACTCGATGGATCCAATTCTATGTCTAAAGCGTCACCGAAAAGTAAAGTGACTTCATCTGATAAATCAAAACTTAGGACGTTTTTTCTTGCAAGTGCGTGTAACTCTGGTTCGCGCTCGATGGTTGTGACTTTAACACCTGCGTGGATGGTCATGGCCAATGCGCTGTAACCCACCGCCGAACCGATTTCTAAAACGGTTTTTACCTGGTGCTTTTCGAGGGTCTCTACCAAAAATAAAAGCCCATCGTCAGATAGGATTGGTACTTTTAAGGATTGGGCTTTTAGTTTGAGTTCATTAATCTTCGTCAGATTCGTCTTCGTCTTGTGCTTCTTCGTCATCCTGGTCATCACCTAAGTAGTTTTCTAATAACTCATCAAGCATTTCCCATTCTTCGTCAGTTTGCACATCCTCGAAATAGCCTTCGCCATTCTCGGTCTCAACGAATACAGCCGCGCTGATTTCTTCGCGGTCGGAAAATTGAAATACCACGTAATTCTTTTCAGTTTGTTCAGAGTAATGGGTAAACAGAATGTCTGCCATCACTTCTTCGCCATCATAAATGATGGTGAGTTTGTTATCTTCCATATTAATCTCCTTTTCGGTTCAAATAACTTTGGAGAATGATGAGCGCTGCTAATTCATCCTTCTTTTGTCTTTGTTTGTCTTTTTTGATGCCCATTTCAGTCATGAGTGACAAAGCTTCAAATGTCGATAAGCGTTCGTCCCACAATACGACTTTCGCCTTGGTTTTGGACTCAATCATCGCTTTAAAGGATTCACTGACTTGAGCACGGATACCAATGTCATCATTCATGTGCTTTGGATAACCCAAGACAACGACATCGACACCTTCTTCATTGATGTATTTCGAAATGTAATTCGCAGCGTCTTCATAATGGTTTTCAAAGAAACGATGGGTCCCAATCGGGGTTGAAAAAATGCCTGAATCACTCCTTGAAATGCCCAGGGTTTTCTCCCCTAAATCTAGACCGATGTAAATCAATTAAACCACTCCTTGAAAGATGCTACGATGGCATCTAGTTTCGATTTATCTGCGGTACCACCTTGAGCAAAGTCAGGTTTACCCCCACCAGAACCATTCGAAACAGCCGCTGCTTTTTGAATCATCGCTTTCGCATCTACTTGATTTGTTTTGCATAAGAAGAGGAGTTTTTCATCGGTTTCATTGATCAAACATACCACTTCCGCTTTTATTTTATCATAGATTGCATCGACGAGTTGCTTTTGAATATCTTTATCTAAATTCTTTTCAAGAATGATTTGATATTTACTGTCGGATTGAATGTACCCATCGAGATTAGATAAAGCCTGTTTTTGTTTCATTTGTAGCAATTGTTTTTCAAGATTCTTGTTGTGTTCTTTAAGCACTTCAATGTATTTTCTGAGGGCGATGATGTCATTGTATGACCCAATCAAACGACTTCTGTTTGGGGAATCTACCCTAAATTTAGCATCGATTTGTTTCAATTCAGCCACCAAACGTTCTTCTTTTTGTTTGAGTGTATCGATTTCTGCTTCAAATGGCTTTAAGGCATATACCATATCGGATTCTAAATGCTTGCCCGTGACCGCTTCAACACGATAAATCCCCGAACCAATCGATTCGTAAGATGTGATGGCGAAACGTTCAATGTCACTTGTACGTTTCACATGGGTACCCCCACAAAGTTCAATCGAATAATTACCGATATTGACGACACGTACGATGTCATGGTATTTTTCACCAAACAGTGCCATCGCACCCATGGCTTTGGCCTCTTCAAGTGGCATTTCGATGGTATCTACAGGGTAATCTTTTAAAATGGCTTCATTGACGATGGCTTCTATTTTCAGTAATTCCTCGACGGTTAGGGCTTCATAGTTATTGAAGTCAAAACGCATGGTTTGTTCACTGACTTGTGACCCTTGTTGGTTGGAGTGGTTACCTAAAGTCACTTTTAATGCTTTGTGGAATAAGTGTGCTGCTGAGTGGTTCTTTAGGATTTTTGTACGATTCGCTGAGTCGACTTCACAAACAACCATTTCGCCTTCATCAAAGGATTCATCCATCACATGGAGTGTTTGTCCGTTAGGTAATTTGACCACATCTTTGACTGGATAACCATTGATGGTCCCGTGATCAGCCACTTGTCCACCCATGGTTGCGTAGAATGGGGTCTTGTCTAAAACAACCCCTTGAGGGAATGATTTGATGACCTCACTTCTAGAAGATAGTGTATCATATCCAATAAATACACTAGGCGTTTTAAAGGACAAGAATTCCGCTTCTTGAGACTTCATGGAATTTTCAGCGTTACGGTTCGCTCTGGACAATTCTTTTTGTTTTTCCATCAATGCTTTGAAACCTTCAAGATCGACCGTTTTACCCAATTCTTCAGACAATTCTAACGTGAGTTCAATTGGAAACCCATAGGTATCATACAATTTAAAAGCATCTTCTTTTCTTAGTTCAGATACACCTTCTAAGGCTTCTAATAAATGTTTTTCACCAGAAGCCAAGGTTTCTAAGAATTTGTTTTCTTCAGCCAAAATGACGCGTTTTACCATTTTTTCATTGTCTTTGACATTGGTATAGAAATGGCCCATGATTTGGATGACATCATCCACAAGTAAGTGTAAGAAGGCTTCTTGTAGACCGAGTTTCTTACCATATTTGGTGGCACGTCTCAACAATCTTCTTAAAACATAACCTCTACCCTCATTGGATAGAATCGCCCCATCAGCAATCGCCATTGACAATGTCTTCACATGGTCAGCGATGACTTTAAATGCCATTTGACCGGTATAAGTCACACCCGATAATTTTTCGGTATGTTGGATGATTGGCATAAATAGGTCGGTTTCAAAATTGGTCTTAGTCCCTTGAATGACGCAAGCGAAACGTTCTAGACCCGCACCCGTATCGATGTTTTTATTTGGTAATTCTTTATAATCTTTTCTTGGTGTGCCCGGTTTTGCGTTATATTGTGAGAAAACAATGTTCCATATTTCGATGAAACGTTCATTTTCTATGTCATTCGCAATCAATTCTGATCCACGTAAATCGTATTGTTCACCGCGGTCAAAATATATTTCGGTGTCTGGTCCCGACGGACCTTCACCAATTTCCCAGAAATTCGATTCAAGCGGAATCAAATGGGTTGGGTCGACGCCTAAAGAAATCCATTTGTCTCTCGCAACGAAATCGTCTGGATAATAGGTCATGTATAGTTTTTCTTTTGGGAAGCCAAAATACTGTTCACTGGTGAGCAGTTCAAAGCCAAATTCAATCGCTTCAGGCTTAAAATAATCCCCAATGGAAAAGTTTCCGAGCATTTCAAAGAAGGTATGGTGTCTCGCCGTTCTACCGACGTTATCAATATCGTTGGTGCGGATGCACTTTTGGATATTGGTCAAACGTGGGTTGGGTGGCATCGCAGACCCATCAAAATATTTTTTGAGTGGGGCGACCCCAGCGTTGATCCATAATAGTGTTTTGTCACCCATCGGCACTAGGGATGCGGATGGTTCAATTTTGTGGCCTTTCGATTCAAAAAACCGTAGCCAGGTTTGTCTAATTTCGTCTGCCGTCATGTATCTCATGTCTTTCCTCCATAAAAAAAGTCCATAGAATTTGCATTCTAAGGACGATGTTAATCGCGGTACCACCTTAGTTCTAACCCTTAAAGATTAGCCCTTCATTGTACTGTTAAGGCCAGTTTACCATTCGCTCCCAAGTAGCTTCATGAATACCGTGATCACTTTCACCTAACTGATCTCTCTTTGGTTTGGCCTTCATTACTTGTCTTGTTCTTCGCTCTATTGCTATTTTATCATAAATCCCGACTTTTACAAGTATAATCCATTTATTTTGGACGTTTTGTGGGGTTATTGGTGTAATAGTTCAATTGGTTGATGATGTCGTTTCGTTTGCCACCAATATACCACTCGATGTTTCTAATCCCAAATGGGATTGGCCATTTGGCGGATTGAATATCATCGGCATACAATGTTTTAACCGCCAAATGCGCATCTAAAAATGCGGTCTCACTGAAATAATTGTCTTCAATCAAGGTTTTTAGGTGTGCTTCGTATTGTAATTGGTATTCCGGAATGGTGAGAATTTTATCGGTGAGTGGGTGTTTGATTTCTCTACCCACAAAGGCTGTATTGAGGTTACCCCAAGCATAAATATCCATGCCAATCGAGTAATTGGTAAATACCGGTGCGCCGTCCCACCCTTGACCTAAACCATGGTCATAGTCGTATGGAATCATCGTCCATTTACCTGTAATATCGTTTCTGTATAAATAATAGTTATTCCCCATCGCACGGTAGTCATCTGGATTACCTAACAACACACCAATGGCGAGTAATCTCAACAAGCGATCGACATCAAAATTAGCTTCGATGTAAGTCTTAAAATAGGACCCCTCTAACGTATTGATCATTTCCATGAAAGTGACGATATCACTGGTATCGTTGGTTTTTTTATTGGTTTTTAAGTCATAACTTGGGAAATAGTGGCTCGCTTCATCTTTAATCCCGATGGCACGTGGGTCATAACCGAGTTCGAGACTCGCTGGCCCAAATTGTTGCCACAGGACTTTATATAAATTGCCTTGGTCTTCATTGGGAAAACGTTTGGTTAAAAACGATTGATCGATGGATTCGATCACATTGTAAATGCCTAAGAAATGGGTCACACTACCCACTTTTAAATACATCTTTGCATGCGTTATTTTGGGTGCGAACACACCATAGGCATGGAATAAATCATAGGAATACTTTTCAGAAACATAGGTAGGGTCTTCGTTTCGATTGAATTTGAAGTTCAATTCAGTCATACCGAAGACTACACGTTTTATAATGTTTTTTTCAGCTTCTGAACCAGATTCAAGATACAGTGGCTTATCAAAATAGACTTTATATGACACAGGTCTAAGGTTGCCTTCGTTGTCTATCATGCGGGTACGTGAGGTATTACCCCGCGTGCGCCAAGCAACTTGATCGATTTCAAGTTCACCTTGGGTATCTCTGTAGATCAATTTACCTTGAACCACAGCGTCCGTTTTTAAATCGCCAAATTGGTTTCTGTATTCGATCATGTATTGATCTAATTTGTAAAACTCGGTGGTGGTTACTTCGAGGGTAAAGGATTTTTCATTATCATCATCAAACAAACGTTCATAATCGGCATCGATGATGGGTTCAGGTAGTGGGTCTGGATTGTTGTTGATCGGGGTGTCACAGGCGGTTAAAAAACCTAAACTCAACGTGATACAAATGAGTATAAACTTTTTCATTTGGCTCTCTTAAATAGTTTCTTAGAAACCCACATCATCCCTAAACTCGCCCACATAGCAATGATGAAATATCGGATAAAATCAAGACTCAAATCCAAGAACGTTGGATTTAAATCGACATTCGCTGAATAAGGTAATACAAACTTTAACCCTTCTTTTAATCCAAAAGCAATGGCTAACCCTAGCAACACTTTCAAAACTTGAATATAGACTGGTGCTGCCACTTTATATCTGACATATTTCTTTTCTAGAAAATACCCTACCGCTAAACCGATGTATGCCCCACCCGCAACAAATAAGGGTTCTTCGTGGAAAAATGCCATTAAAATCAATAGTATAGGCACTGGATACAAAGCACGGATGTGTTCTTTATCAAAATTGCCCACACCCAACAAGAACATGAATGTTGAGCCTAAAATCAAACCCAATACCAAACCGACCAACACATCTTCTAAATAGTGTTGACCCAAATACATGCGAGATAGTGGCACCAAGATGATCATCGCGATCATCAAGCCGCGAACCCATTTGGCATAATAATATTCATTCCATAGGTTGATGGCAAGTGACCCTGCTGCTTGTGCATGTCCACTAGGCATCGATGACCCTTCGGTTTGTTGGAGGATGGGTCTCGCCCCTTCTTGATACGGTCTGGGTTTATTGGTCAATGCTTTTAATCCCCCATTGATGAAGGCAGAACCTAAATAAGCGACCATCAATTTGAATGCGAATTTTTTATCCACAGTCCAGTACAAAATAGCCCCTAAGAGGATGAAAAAGTATTGATCACCAAACTCAGTGATGATACGCATGACCCAGTCTAAAACTGGATTAGAAAACGATTGTAAAAATTCAATGATTTGCATTTACTTACCTCTATTCAGTGCTTGTTCAATCTTTTCTTTAATGGACAAGCGTTTTTGTGCTTCTCTTCTGGTGATACGGCGTTCTTTTCGTAATGCTTTCACACGTTCATAAGTTTCCTTAGGTGCTTCAATATAAGTGAATTTATCTACCCTAACGAAATTCTCATTCATCCCAAACAAACCGCGTTTTAAAATACCCATATCGCGTAGTTTGGTGATGATTTCACTGGCAACCAAGTACCCATAGTTTTGTCGTTCTTCAATCGATTCTTCTGTAAATCGGATGATGTCATAAGCATCGATGAGTGGTAATGCACTAAACACATTGAAATCCGTCAGATTGATGAATAAAATCTTGTGGTTAGCATATGCGTTATAATTGAACCCATGGTCTAAGGGGGCACTTAAAATCACATTACACCCCTGTTCAATTAGAATGTCTATTGGGTTATTGTCGACCAAACCCCCATCGACATAGGCTTCACCATCGATATATGTCGTACCGAAAAACAGAGGGATGGATGCGGATGCAATGACAGCATCAAAGCAATGATCCATCTCATTCAAATGAAATACCGTTTTTTCGTGATTGCCTGTACGAATTTGAGAAGCAATCTTCTTGGTATCAATAATCTTAGAAGCTACAACGAATGTATCGATTTTTGAGTTTTTGACTTTCTTGACATCGATATATTTTTCAAAAATATCTTTCAAGACTTCCAGACTGTATAAGCCTTCTTTGTCTTGTTTAATTCTAAATGATTTTTGTCGGATTGGATTGTTGGATTGAGCCAATTGCCAAATTTCACTGATTTTGTTGGCGTCGTTTAAAGACATCACTAAAAGAGCATTGATGGCACCGATAGAAGTGCCCGCGATGCAATCGATTTTGTCGATTAAATTGGCTTCTTGTAAAGCGCGGATGACACCCAGTTGATAACCACCTTTGGCACCACCACCGCCCAACATCAATCCAACTTTAACTTTCACGTCGGAATGCCTCCTTTAAGGTCTTCTTCATGTGCTTTTTCGCATCTTCTTCTTTTAATGATTCACGTTTATCAAATAGTTTTTTACCTTTAGCAATCGCGATTTCAACTTTCACTAAACCTTCAACAAAGTATACTTTTAAAGGGATGACTGTATAGCCATCTTCTTTGATTTTCGCTTCAATTTTTAAAATTTCTTTTTTGTGCATGAGCAGTTTTCTGGTCCTGGTTTCTTCATGGTTAAAGAGGTTCCCATGCGTGTACGGGGAAACGTGCATGTTGATGATGAAAATTTCGCCGTGTTTGATTTGAACATACGCATCATTGACAGACACTTTACCTTCACGGATGGATTTGACTTCTGTCCCTCTTAGGTTGATCCCTGCCTCATACGATTGTTCAATGAAATAATCATGCCTTGCCTTTTTGTTTTGGGTGACGATGGAATTCTTTTGTGTCATTTTTCTTTTCCTCAAATACGGTAAACGTCAGTTGTCTAAGCACAATATCACAATCGATCAATTTAACGCGAATCGGCTTACCGATGGCGAATTCTTGTTTGTTGTTTTTGCCTTTGAGCGTGAGACGAATATCGTCAAAATAATAATAATCTTTCATCAAGCGGATGGGTGCTAACCCTTCAATGCCATTGTCTAGTCTAACAAAAATACCCGCTTTGGTGATGTTTGAAATGATGGCATCAAAGACTTGATTTTTCTTATTAGCCATAAATTCAGTGGTTTTCAATTTGTCGGTTTCTCTTTCGAGTTCATCGGCTTTTCGTTCCATCATGGAGCATTTTTCCGCGATGGTTTCAATGACCGATTCATAGTATTTATAGTTTCTTTCAAACTGGTCGGTTTCAATCAAGAATGCTCGAATCAATCGGTGCAAGAGTAAATCAGGATATCGACGAATCGGTGAAGTGAAATGCGAATAGAACTTGGAAGCCAAACCGTAATGTCCAATATTTTTACCGCTGTATTCCGCTTTTTGCATCGCCCTTAAAAACATCGTATGGAATACAATTTCAAGGGGATGGCCTTCGAGTTTATCGATGATATTTTGTAGGGTTCTTGGTGTAATGTGGTGTAGCTTAGGAATTTTAATACCCATTTCTTTAACCATATTCATGACGTTGATCAACTTTTCTTCGGTTGGTTTGTCATGAACACGATAGATACAAGGTAATTCCAATGAGGATAGGTGCATCGAGACCGTTTCATTCGCAAGCACCATGAAGGATTCAATCAATTTTTGTCCTTTTCCTGTAACATAAGGGTGGATATCGATGATGTTACCCATGTCATCCGTTTCGTACTTAAATTCTAATGATTTAAACTCAAGTGCCCCACGTTCACGACGTTTGTCTTCCAATATCGCTGATAATTCAGCCATTTGAATCATCATTTGTTCAATTTCAGGGGTATATAGCGATGTTTCACCATCTAAGAATAAATTGACTTCATCGTAGTTAAGGCGTTTATCTACCGATATCCACGTTTGTTCAATCTTATGGTCAATCACATTGGCATCGAGATCAAGTGTCATCGTGACAGATAAACATTTTTTTCGTGTGCCGGCATTTAAACTGCACAAATCATTCGATAACCTTCTTGGTAACATGGGTATGACACGGTCGGCCAAATAGACCGATGTGGTTCGATCTAAGGCATCTTTGTCTAAAAAAGAATTGGGTTGAACATAGGCAGATACGTCTGCGATGTGTACCGATAAAATGTAGTAATTATCCACTTTCTTAAGTGCCACAGCGTCATCTAAATCTTTCGCATCGACACCATCAATCGTAACGATGAGTTCGTCTTTGACTTCTCTTCTTGGAGCGATATCGATGGATTCGATGGTTTCTGCCTCATTTAAAGCTTCTTTTGAAAACTCATATGGCCAGTTGGCTTGGTAGACCAATTCAAGGATATCCATCCCTGGGTCGGTTTCAAACCCTAAGGTTTTCTTGATTGAACCGAATACATGTTTACCTTCATATTTATCAAGGCTGATGAGTAAAACCTCACCACCTAAGAAAGGTTGTTTGGTTTCCACTTGAATGGTTAGTCTGAGTGGTTTGATCGGTAAAAACACGTATTGTGTGTTCATTTTTTTAACATGGACAACGAGTTCCGTGGTGTTGTGTTCTAAGACATCAACCACCTTGTTTCTCGCCCCCACATGGACCAAAACCAAATCGCCATCGAGCGCGAAACCCATGTCTTCTTCGTATATATATAAATCATCCTCAGGTTGAAGTAAAAAACCAAAACCCTGGTTTTTGATATCTAATAACCCTATAGCATAACTCGATTTTAAGGTGTATAATGTATCCTTTTTGGTTATTCTCTTTTGATTCAACAATTCATCGAGTTTTTCCGATAAAGTGATGGCATCTAACTGGGTGATTTCTTGGAGCGACTCAAATGTGTGCGTCGTACCATCTTTAAACAGTGTGATTAATTTCATGGATTCACCAACTTCTTAAATATTATACCATAAGGTATAGAACATACATTCATAAATCCAAAAAATGCGTGTAAATATAAGTAACAAATAAAATTTCAAAAAACTAAAAAAATGAAATGACTTTTATTTAAGTAAGTGATAAAATCATTCTAATAAAGAAGGTGTATGACACATGAAAAAAGGATTCCTTTTAATCCATTTCTTGCTCATGATAATGTTGGTTGGTTGTCAAAAAAGCGTATCATATGTATTGATTCCTGATAGCTATGCTGACCAAATTAGTCTCTACAATATTGATGGTATAGTCCATACAATCATGTTAGCAAAACAAGGCGATAATCTGATTATAGTTTCTATGCGAGAAAACGATTTTGTCTTTGAAGTTTATGAAACGTATGTTTTACCAAAGTTCGATGATCCAGTAAAAATTGCTCACTACTATTTTGATGACAATGGTTTTCCATATGTTTTTCTTAAAACCGATGACACCATTCAAGAGATGAAAGTAACCAAACGGATTGGATGGCTAGGATCGTATTATGGCATGGAAAAAACTTATCCGATGGTTGGTACTATAAGCCTCAAACCAATGTGTTTTGGTGAAGATAATCCGTGTCCTTTATCTTTAGATTTAAGTGCATTTGTTGAGGGCCCGTACAAGGATTTCATCATACAAAATGTGATTAAAGTACAAGTTTATGCCCAAAAACATCAAAGATACGACAAAGATGCTTGGATAAGTATAGGTGATTACAATTATGTATATCACATATTGGCAATTCATGATGGTATACTACATGAAATCAAAGTTTACTTGAATAATGGTGAAGTTATCTATGAAGCGAGTGAAATCGATGAAAACGTCCTATCAGCTAAGTATATAAATGATACGAGAACTTTGATATCAATCCACGTAAACAATACCTATGATGTTTATTATTGGGATTTTTCAAAAGCGTTAACCGGCACTTATGATGGTGATTTCGAGCAATTTCACGAATTGGGTATATTCAGCTTATTACAAACCTCATCCAAATTTCATTTATTCAATGACATGCACCTGGTTAAAACATTTGAAAAGGCAAATGATTTAAACATATTGCGAATTTATTTCAATTCTGCTGACAATGAAATAGGTTATTACTTCATTGAAGATAATACCCTAGTACATCAAAGGGTAAAATAAGAAATCGCCCAGCTAAATGCTGAGCGATTTTTAATTGACTATTTCTTTAAGTTATAGAAAGACTTGATGCCATGGAATTGTGCAGTTTCGCCCAATTCATCTTCGATACGAAGCAATTGGTTGTACTTAGCAATTCTGTCTGTACGAGATGCAGAACCAGTCTTAATTTGACCAGCGTTTACTGCAACCACGATGTCAGCGATGGTGGTGTCTTCTGTTTCACCGGAACGGTGTGATACGACAGCGGTATAACCAGCTCTCTTAGCCATTTCCATAGCGTCGAAAGTTTCTGTCAAAGTACCGATTTGGTTAACTTTGATCAAAATCGAGTTACCGATACCTTCAGCAATACCTCTAGATAATCTTTCGGTGTTGGTTACGAATAAATCGTCACCGACCAATTGAATCTTATTGCCTAAAGCTTCAGTTAATAACTTCCAACCATGCCAGTCGTTTTGGTCAAAACCGTCTTCGATGGTGATGATTGGGTATTTGTTCGCTAAACCAACATAGAATTGAACCAATTCTTCAGAAGTGAACGCTTTACCGCCTTCACCTTCTAATACGTACTTCTTGGTTTCAGCGTTGTAGAATTCTGATGCTGCAACGTCCATACCTAAGAAAATGTCTTTACCAGCTTCGAAGCCAGCTTTCTTAATCGCTTCAAGAATGACTTGAATAGCTTCTTCGTTTGAACCTAAATTTGGAGCGAAGCCACCTTCGTCACCAACCGCTGTATTATAACCCTTGGATTTTAATACGCTCTTAAGGTTGTGGAATACTTCAGCACCCCATTGGATCGCTTGTTTGAATGATTTAGCGCCGACTGGAAGAATCATGAATTCTTGGAAGTCGATGTTGTTGTCCGCATGCGCACCACCATTGATGATGTTCATCATAGGTACTGGTAATTGTTTCGCATTGAATCCACCTAAGTAGTTATAAAGTGACACACCTAGGAAATCAGCTGCTGCTCTCGCAACGGCCATCGAAACACCTAAAATAGCATTCGCACCTAATTTGGATTTGTTTGGTGTACCGTCAAGTTCAATCATCAATCTGTCGATGGCTACTTGGTCAGTAACCGCGTAACCAATGATTTCTGGAGCGATGATATCATTGACGTTTTCTACCGCCTTTAATACACCTTTTCCTAAAAATCTCTTTTTGTCGCCGTCTCTTAATTCGACAGCTTCGTATTCACCTGTGGAAGCACCGGATGGCACTAAAGCTCTACCGAATGCACCACTTTCTGTGTAAACTTCTACTTCAATCGTAGGGTTTCCACGTGAGTCAAGTACTTCTCTTGCATACACATCTGAAATAAATGGCATTGTTTTTTTCTCCTTTATATAGTATCTCAATATTCCGTAAGTATTATACCCTATAGGGTGTTTAAAATAAAGTGTGAACCCAATAAAAGCGGTTTCGAATCAGCGCTTCATCATTTGATAGATGCTGTAGCTTAAATAAACCGTGAAGAATATTTGAATTAGGTTTGAAATAATCACGCCAAAATTCAACGACCACAACCAAAAGTATGAAAAATACCCCAGTGGATTTAAAATCCTCATTGCAGTTGAAAAACTGCTGAATACGACCGATAGGTTACCATCAACGATTTGAATAAACAATAAGTTCGCGGTTAGTCCCATGGCATATTCTCCTAACAATAGAAAGAAGACTGCTAAAATGGAATACCATATATGATATTGGTTAAAACTGCGAAACAAACGGTTTGATAAAAAAATGTATAGAATGATGAACGTAAATAGAGCTAAAATGGAATTAAAATAGTTGGCTAAAATGAACGTGAGTGCGCCAATGAAACCACCAAAAACGAAACTTGCAAGAAACCCTTCTAAAATGAAACGTTTCATGTCCGACTTGATAAATGGTTGTTTCAATTCATATAACAAGTGTTTCATAACTCACCTCTTTTCGACTCTATTATAACTCAACTTTCTCCAATGTCGATTTAATTGGCAAAAATAACATACTTGTAATCAATCCTTTTGCGACATTCAATAACGTATAATTTGCTACTATGTATGTCACATAAAGGTTCCAATTCGATAAGTCTACACCGAATATGTTGGCCATGCCTGGGTCATTTAATAATGTGAATACGGTGATGTGGAAGGATGAAAATCCAAAGAATCCGAATAAAGCATCATAAGTACTCAAGTAAATCGGTGTTAAGATGAAAATATTCAATGTAATCATGACCACGGTGAGTGTTACTGTCAATCCAGCAACAATCACGATGACTTCTTTAAACGAGACCATTTGCGGATCAACTACAGCCTCTAAAATGAGTGGTTTACGATATGTTTTAATCGCTTTTGACAACCCATAATAGGTCAATAATAATACCGTACTCGCGATCATCGCGATGGCTTCACCAACCAATTCGGTTGGCATAAACAATTGGCCCTGAAACGCTTGTCTGAAAATACCCCTAACGAATACTAGACCAAACGCGCCTTTGTAACCAATGACGACTGCTGCGACCAAAATCGCAAGTTCGCTGACATCCAGTTTAAGCCACGGCAAACCGAGTGGAATCTCGATCAAACCGAAGACGACTGAAATGGCTGCAAGCGAAGCAATAAAGATGAGTTTTTTAATACTGTAATTTGTTCTCATATTATCCTCCTATGAACAAAAATGCCGCCACTCCAGGGTGACGGCAAAAAACAGGCTAAAAAACCTCTTTCTTCTCCCATCCAGACTATACTGTCGGTACTGGAATTGCACCAGTTCAACCAAAAAGGTTCGCGGACTTTACCGCCGATCAAGGAATTTCACCTTGCCCCGAAGTATTAACTCAGCTACATTATAGAAAATTTAAATATAGAAGTCAATCACAATTCGCTTGTAAGCGTTTCAATCATGATGGTGATATCTTCAAACTCTCTTTTGATTTCGTCGATGTAACTTAAATCGATCGGTTTGAACATTTTTAAATCAAATGTATCGATGCCATTTTTGATGGCGACATATAATTTATTGCCAATGAAACCAAATTGAATCCCTTTGTAGCGGTTATTCAAGGACATGACGTGTTCCATAAATCTTGGTTTGATCAAACGAAATGTGGCGAGTGGGTCTTTGCCAAACACATCAAATGCTTTATTGAATTCGACATATTCCATTTCCATTTTTTCAAACCCTGAAAATCTTGTAAATAGGGTTTGATTGTCAACGATATAAACAGGGGTCGAAAGCGTCTTTTCAAATTCTATTTCATAAAATCGACCTCTAAACACCGTGACGACCGTGGTGGATTTGCCATTGCTTCTGACATCTTGTAAGTGCAAATCCGCACAACGAAATCGTCTATTGCTGATTTTACCTTCAATCATGTCTTCACTTGAGAAGCGGTCTTCTTTTTTTAATACTAAAGTGCCGTAAACTTCATCCGGTAAAAACCCTCGTTCTGGATGAAATGATGTGGTGGGGTAAAGTTCTTCGATACTTTTTTTTACAAACTCTATTTTAAATCTAGTAGATAGTTTCTTAAATGCCATGGATGACAAAGCCGATAAGGCCCCACCACCAATAAAAAATACAAACCCAAGCGCTGGTTGGACTGTAATAAATATGAATCCAATGCCTAAAAATATGAATCCAAGGACAGTCAAAATTTCATATAAACCTTTTTTTACTTCATACTCGTGTGCGTTCATAATATGACCTCATTACTTCATCGATGTGGCTAAATCAATCAAGGTTTGCATTTCTTGTTCAATGGTTTCTACGAAATGTTTATCAATTTTTCTATGAATGTAAAATTCAAAACTGTTTCTACCTTCCATCGCAACCACCATGGTTTTGTTGAAGAATGCGAATCCCACAGAACCATATTTTTGACGCAATTTCAAAATGGTTTCCATCGCTTTTGGTTTTAAGAGTTTGAATGCTGCTTCGCTGTTATTTGAATACACATCGACTTCATTATTAAAATCAATATATTCAAAATCAATTCTGGGTAAGCCCAATTTGATACCAAATTTTTCAGCCCCATTGTTCACAATATAAACGGGTTGATTGACAATAAATGGCAGTTCAATTTCGTAGTATTTACCACTAAATCTGGTGATGATTTGGCGACCATTACGCGACATCCGTTCAAATTGAATCTTCACATCGGCAGTACGGAAACGGGTGTTACCAATCTTACCTTGAAGCATGTCATCACTCTTAAAAATGTCGCCACGTTCAATCAATCTAGAACCATACACATCGATGGGTAAGAACCCTTTACTCATATCGTATTTTATATTGGGGTATCGCGATTCGATGGCTTCTTTCAAATGATTTTTTTTAAATTCAAGTGCCATTTTGGTGTAGTCTTCTTGGAGTTTCATGTATACTGCTATACAGCCTAAAATGACTAATAAAACCCAAAACTGTCTGAAGAATAATCCCACTGAAGATACCACTGCAATCACGACTGCAATTCTTCGGATGGTTTGAAATTGAATCTGCTTTTTTACAAATTGTTCGAGTGTCATGGTTATCATCCTTTACGATGCAAATTATAACATAGTTCATGATTCACATAAATAGTTTATTTGAATTATTATTATACCTATCTCAATTGAACGCATTTTTAGCCAGTTTCATGTGTATTAGGATTTTTATAAATCCGTAAACACTTTCAATTTTTATTTTGAAGGTCATTAGTATATAATAACATTGGTAAAATAGAAATGAGGCATATTCATGAGTACAAAAAAATTCGTTGGTTTAATCATTTTAGATGGGCAAGGTTTAGCCCCAGCAAGCGACTCCAATTCAGTCACACTTGCCAATAAACCAAATTTGGATGCACTTTTAGCAAACTATCCAAACAGCACACTTCAAGCGTCTGAAGAAGCCGTTGGGTTACCTGAAGGACAAATGGGTAACAGTGAAGTTGGTCACTTAAATTTAGGGGCTGGACGTGTCGTTTATCAATCCTTGACCCGTGTCAATGTCGCGATTAAAGATGGTTCCTTTTTCCAAAACCAAGCTTTCTTAGATGCGATTGCACATGCTAAAAAACACAATTCAAAATTACACATCTTCGGTTTGGCAGGCGATGGCGGCGTCCACTCTTCTTCCAAACACATCATGGCTTTACTCGAATTAGCTAAAACCCATGGTTTAGAACAAAAAACATATTATCATGCGTTCTTAGATGGTAGAGATACCCCTCAAACATCTGGTTTGGCATTTGTTAAAGAATTGATTGAAGCGGGTGCGCGTATCGCCACTGTCCATGGCCGTTATTATGCGATGGACCGCGATAACAACTGGGACAGACTTCAAAAATCGGTAGATGCCATGACCATCGGTAAAGGCGAAGAAAAAGATTGCCCAATTTGTGGTATTGAAGAATCCTATGCCAGTGGTGTTACCGATGAGTTCGTCATCCCATTCATCGTCAATAAAAAAGGTTTAATTGAGGACAATGACGCGATTATTTTCGCCAATTTCCGCCCAGACAGAGCCATTCGTATCGCAACCGCGTTCTCTAACCCATCGGAAGTATCCAAATACTATTCAGAAGGCAAGGCAACCTTCGATGCGTCGCATATCCCAAACAATATTTTCTTTGTTTCTATGATGCACTATGCTTATACCGTCAAAGGTCCAATTGCATTCGAACTCAACGATTTAAAGAATATTTATGGTCAAGTGATCGCAAACGCAGGTTTAAATCAATTGAGAGCTGCAGAAACTGAAAAGTATGCACACGTGACCTTCTTCTTTGACGGGGGTGCAGACTATGAACTTAAAGGTGCTACCCGAATTTTAGTCCCTTCACCAAAAGTACCTACCTACGATTTAAAACCGGAAATGAGTGCTTATGAATTGACCGACAAAGTCGTTGAGGCTTTGTTGACCAACCATTATGACACGATGGTACTCAATTTTGCTAACCCAGATATGGTTGGACATACCGGTTCTATTGAAGCAACCACCAAAGCGGTTGAAGCTGTGGATGTCTGTTTAGGTAAAGTCTTAAAAGCCATTGAACAAATTGGTGGGACTGCCATCGTCTTGGCTGACCATGGTAACGCAGAAAAAATGCGCGATGAATTCGGCAAACCCCACACCGCACATACCACAAACCTCGTGCCTGTGGTCATCACTAAAAAAGGATTAACACTTCGAAATGGTGGCGCATTGTGTGATGTCGCACCAACCATGTTAGACCTTTTAGGTGTAGCACAACCCGAAGAAATGACAGGAAAATCCTTAATCGTCAAATAAAGAGATGGTTCGCCATCTTTTTTGATGGATTCTATGTGTAAACGCTTACTTCTTTTTCGCTTAACAATGTTAAATGACCCAGAGCCATGCTATAATGAAGTATGGTAAAGTGAGGATACTATATGTCAAAACTATTAAAACTACGCGAAGCGTTGGTGAACAATAAACCAAACTATCCACTCAATTATGCAATACCTGAAATGTTTAATTTGTTTGGTCACGAGTCACTATCGATTTTGAATAATGGGGAACACTTGGTGAATCCCTATGATTTTATGGTCGATTTAATCGATCAAGTCTTACTTAAGCATTATGAAAGCCATGAAGTGGCATCCTTGTCTCAACTCAAAGGTTCGAAGATTGCGAAAAAGAAAATGGGTGGCGACTGGATTTTAAAATCCACTGTGTATTCCATGATGATTCGTACGTCGACGACTTGGGACCATGACCGTAATGGTTATGTCGATGAAAATAACATCTATCATTTGAAAGAAACAGGTACATTCATCAAAACATTGGCTCTACTGCCACTTTTAGACAAGATGGGTGTCGATGCGATTTATTTACTCCCAATTTCTAAATTCTCATTAAAGAATAAAAAAGGCGAATTGGGTTCACCTTATGGTGTTTCAAACTTCTTTGAATTAGACCCTAGCTTAGCTGACCCGATGGTAGGGGATGCCTTATCTTTAGATGACCAATTTCAAGCCTTGGTTGAAGCGGCTCATACCCTAGGTATGCGTGTGATGATCGACATCATCCCTCGTACAAACGCCACCGAAAGTGACCTCATCATTGATCATCCAGATTGGTTCTATTGGATTAAATCATCCGATTTGGCTATTTACAATCCACCTTATGTCGATGAAATCAATGACCGTACCGTTTCACCTACCATGAAATTCATGCCGACAGTTTATAAGAGTAAAAAAGTCTTAGAACACATCGGTCGTTTCCAATTTGATCCGAAAACTCAAAATAGTGAATTGTGGGCTAAACTCAAAAAAGAATACGCAAGAAAAGGCGGTTCAATCCTTGAACTGGTGGACAAATATTTCGGTTTAACGATTGCACCTGCATTCTCAGACCACATCAACGATATCCAACCCCCATGGACCGATGTTACCTTCTTTAGAATGTATCTTGACCATCCAATCGAAACCTCTAAATTTCTAGAAAATAAGAATGTCGCTCCATATATCTTATTTGATACCATCAAATCTAATTTATACCCTGGTCATAAACCAAACAAAGAACTCTGGGATACATTGGCCAACATCATTCCACACTATCAAAAAACCTATGGTATCGATGGGGCGAGAATTGATATGGGACATGCTTTACCTAAAGAATTGGTAAACCAAATCATCAAAACTGCACGTGAAGTTGATCCAGATTTCGCATTCATTGCTGAAGAACTCAATGTGGATAACGCGAAGTTTGCTAGAGGTTTGGGTTATAACATGATCATTGGTAATGGATTCTCGATGCAACCACACATTTGGGAAGGTAAACTTCATCATTTCTATTACAAGAGCGTAGATTTGGATTGTGCGGTATTCGCGTGTGGTGAAACCCACGATACCCCAAGACTTGCTGCTCGTGATGGTGGCCAAAATCTATCCAAGTTTTTGACTGTGATGAATATGTTTATGCCTAATGGTGTACCGTTCATCAACTCTGGTCAAGAAGTCTATGAGCGTCAACCGATGAATACGGGTATTGACCCAAGACCGAATGAACTTTACATGTTACCTGCAGAAGATCCATTCTATATGAAGTTAGCTTTATTTGACAAGTTTGCACTGCATTACCTCAATCACATGCATAACGACATCCCGGATAATCTTGCCAGAGTCAAACCGATTCGTAAGAAATATCTCAATGTCATCACTGATAAGAAAAACTACATCCCTGTTTCTTTCCTAGAAGGGTATAACCCTGTTGGATTTGCCTATGAAGCAAAAGATGAAATTTTACTCGTCGTTGGTAATGCGAACCCATTCGATGCACAACATGTTAAAGTCGATTTAAGACCCCTTCGTAAACGTTTTGAACTCAGTCAAAATGAGGGTCGTATCTTGTATGCGATGCATGAAGCGGGTCCAAGAATGTTCTATGAGTTCGATGAAAACCAAAACCCTTACTTCTTCATGGGTGCTGGTGAAGTTAAAATCCTTGTTCTTCAAAAAAACAAATCAAAATAGCCGAAAAAGGCTATTTTTTTTCTATCTTAGTCCATTTTTAAGATTTTTTTTATTTTTACGGACAATCTTCTTCTAATCGTTTGATAAAGTAAAAAACTCGATGTATAATGAATAAAAATTTGTTATCACATGGGAGGGATAATACATGGGATCAAAAGGCATTGTTTTGGGTTTAGCGGGGTTTGTCAGTCTCCTCATCCTCATCACAGGGATCACACTGATGGTGGGTTATAACCGTTTGGTCGATTTAGATGAATCGATCAATGGTAAAATGGCTCAAGTCGATAATCGATTACAAGAAAGAAAAGATAAGATTGATCAATTGGTGGATGTGGTTGAGGGTTATACAACCGTTGAACAATCGATTTATACCATGATTACCAACGCACGTGCTTCATATGCGGCTGCGAAAGTTGCTGGTGACGCTGACGGTATGGCTGAGGCTGACGCTTTAGAGATTCAAGCCATCAATGCATTGTTGGCCATTGTTGAAGACAATCCAGAAATTAAATCCAGTCAAGTTTACATCAGTTTAATGATTGAAATCAGCTCGATGGAATCCGCACTGAGCACAGCACGCTTGAGATACAATGAAGCGGTTGAAACCTATAACCGTTCCGCACGTCAATTTCCTAGAATACTATTTGTTCAAATGTTTGATTTTGATACAAGCAAAACGTATTGGAAAATCAATGACGGGGCTGGCGAAGTACCTGACATCAATTTTGGTGATTAAGGATGAAACGCCTTTGGAAATGGCTATTCATCGCAGCTTTCAGTCTATTCCTGGTTTCCTGTAAGCAAAACAAATACCCAGATCCAACGTTTCGTTATTATGTGAATGATTACGCAGACGCGTTGATGCAATACACAGAAAGGCGTATAACAGCCCAAAATCGATACTTATATGAAGAGTATGGTGACATTCAAATCGTATACGCTACCTTTTTGGTCAAAGACGCCAGTGAGATTGCCAACTATGACCGCGTAGAAATTTTTGAACAATGGGCACCAGGCAATAAAGACACCGACATGGGACTATTGGTATTGTTATTCATCACCGAGTACGTTGAAGACGATATAACCTATCAAGACATCCTCGAAGTCCAAATGGAACCTGGGTATGGTTTGGAAGAATATTTAACACCGACCGAAATGAATATGATGCGTGATGATTATCTTTACGCTGACATCCATTACGGTATCATCGATATGAAACTGATGCATTTCCAGTATGAAATGCTCAATCTCTTATATACAGAAGTATACGGTGAAACACCCATCGATTACGATATGGAATTATTCTATGAACAAATGATGGATGCACCCTACGTGCCAGAAAATACAGGAACCACAGATATATTCAGCCTCATCCTCGGTTTATTATCATTAAACGGACTCAACATAGGTTCAGGATGGGGGATTGCTTTGATTGTTGTACTGCTTGGTTTTGGTGGTGGATTTACAGTCATCAAGATCCGTGGCGGCGGTGGCGGCAGCGGTGGTCGTGGTATATAAAATAATAGAGACGATGTTTGACACATCGCCTCTTTTTTTTTGTAAAAATTAGTATAAAATAATATGCATGCTATAATGATATTTAACTCTTAAAATATGCGTATGATTACCATATTCTAAGAACACATACTATGTATGTGATTAGATATTACAGTGACTGGTCAATAAACACACCTAAAAGTCGAATACTCATGTGTTTAGATAACTTGTCTAGGATGGTTTCGATGTGTTCAATTTGGCTGTTTTTACACTCAAGTTCAATGAAGAAATGATAAGTTCCCATGGCTTTTTTGGTTGGTCTAGACATGATAGAAATCAAGTTGATTTGTGCGTTTGCGAATGCTTCTATGATGGATAATAACAACCCTGGTCGGTCTATCGTTGGTGTGAATACCATCGCCATTTTGTAGTCTTCATGGTTTTTAAAAACGTGCTTTTGATTCTCAATCACGAAAAATCGTGTTTCGTTTTGTAATTCATCGGTCACATTTTCAATTTCAAATGGTGCCATGCCTGGCGTATAAATGTGATTGGGGATGATGACAGCACTGTTTGAATCTTGCAGGTAACGTTCATAAGATTGTGTGTTGCTCTCCGTGATGACGACATCTTGTTCATCCAGTGTCGCCATAAACTTTAAACATTGATTTTTAGTCGCGTATTGAACATACACCGTTTTTACATCTTCTATGGGGCGATGACTGATGCACGCGAACGATACTTGCAATCTCAATTCCGATGAAATCCATGCCTTGGCATGCATTAACACGTAATCTAGGTGCTGTTGAACGTATCCTTCGAGTGTGTTTTCGATGGGAATGATCCCAATCGTATCCTCGGATATGGCTTGTATCACATCACTGATTTGCTTTTTATAAATGATTTCATATGGTATTTCTTGTTGGTTTTGATAGACCTTGGCAGCCACATCTGAATACGTGTTTTTGGGGCCAAGGATGGCGATTTTTTTCATGGTTTACCTCTAAATATTTAAGTGTTATTATACGCTCATCTCTACCATTTGTAAACCTCAAAAAGAAATACAAGCCGGTTAAGCTTGTATTTCGTGGATATTCAAAATGTCTTGGATGGGTAGGCTCTGCTTGGTTTCCATCAGTACTTTCTTGTGTATGCTATCGATTTTCAAGATAGTCCCTTCTGTATAGCGGATGTGTCCATCGTAAAAGTATTCAATCAGTACACGGGTATCGTTTTTAAGTGCTTTTTGGAGCGCCTCGTCGAGTTCTTCTAATCGGTCATCCAACAATACGGGTTTGTCCATTCGAGTCAAACGGTTTCTGAGTTCCGTGAACATATCATTGAATCCAGCTAAACCATCGAATGGTGACCATTTGATGATGCCACGATCCACATATTTACTCATGATGACCTCCAACAAACGTATTTCGGTCACGGATGGTGGATTCTTTGTTTAAAGATGAGCCACGGTTCACAGCGTTTTTACCATAACGATATTTGATTTCATCCACAGAGGCCAATAGCTGATACTCGTTTTCATCCCGTTCCAAATCCTCAAACAAACTGAATTGATGTGTTTCTGATTCAGTCAAGCCTCCAAGTGAAATGCCAATTGACCTCACAGGACTACCATCATACTGTTCGTTGAAAATGTCGATACACGTATCATAAATTAATTTAAAACTGGACGTCGGTCTATCCAGGGTTACTTGTTTATGCAACCCACCATGATTGTCTTTAGAATAACCTGCACCAAAGTGAATGACGCGACATTTTTTTCTACCAATCCGTAATCGTCTTGTGACCTCATCGGCCATTTCTAGGATGATGGTATAAATCTCTGGCGCATAGTAGTTTCTAAATAAAATTTGAGAATGTCCATAGCTCTTGTTTTGAGCACGAAGCTTATTTTTATCTTGTAAGATGCTCATATCGATGCCATGGGTGTGGTACCACAATTCTTCGCCAATGACACCAAATTTTCGCTTTAAAAGGTTTTTGTCGTACCTTGCAATATCGCCAATCGTCTCTAAACCTAAAAGGTTTAAATGGTGTTCCATACGATGACCTATCCCCCACATTTCAGAGATGGGCTTGACAGGCCATAGCTTCGTTGGGATATCTTCGTATGTCCATTTTGCAATCGAATCTTTCGCTTTTTTAGAATCGATGTCGAGGGCCATTTTCGCCATAATCATATTGGGTCCAATCCCACAACTCGATGGCAAATGCAATTCACTCATGATCTTGTCGACAATCTTTTTCGCAAGTTCGACTTCAGTCATTTGATAGAAACTCAAATACGTGGTGACATCTAAGAAGGCTTCATCCACTGAGTAGACATACAAATCTTCCTCAGCAATGAAAGATAGATAAATTTCAACAATCTTCATGGAATACTCCATATACGTTTTCATTTGTGGTCTAGCAAAAATGATTTTATCACGCAGGTTTTCTGGGATATCATAAATTCGACAACGGCTAGGGATGCCTAGTTTTTTTAAAAATGGGGTGACAGCCAATGTGATGGCCCCTTTGCCTCTGGATTTATCGGCGACCACCAAGGGCGTTTTGAATGGGTCAAGTCCCCTCAAACTGCATTCAACGGATGCGTAGAAACTTTTCAAGTCTATACATAGAATGTGTTTATGCAATCGATACTCTTCCATAGGCTCACCTCCCTTTTGTGTTCCTATTATATCAACCCTTGGGTCATGAAAATCATGAAAATACCTTGTTTAAAATGAAACTAAACAGTGGTTTTTCAGTCTTTTTTAGGGATGTTTTAGGCATGGGATTTTCACGTCTTTTTTCGGAAAAAACAAAAAAACCATCCTTTTCAGATGATTTTTATGCATTATTTTTGATGATCGACGTGCCCATAGCGTCCGCTTGAGATTTCCCATAAATATAATGAGGCTAAGGAGGCGTATGGACTGTAGCGCTTGTGGTATTTGTCCAACAGCGCTTCGGTGATTTTAGCGTGGTGATACAACATGCTGATCCCACGGCGGATGGCCAGGTCTTTTTTAGAAAAGACATCCATCCGGTTGAGCGAAAAAATGAGTAACATCTCTGCCGTCCACTGACCAATGCCCTTCAACTGTACCAAGTGTTCGATGAGTGCTTCATTGGTCATGGTTTTGAGGGTTTCGATATCGATATGATTGAAATACGTCGCAGCGCTTTGAATATACGATGCTTTTTTTAAGCTCATACCACAGGATTGGATGTCATTGATGGACAAACTGAGGATGCCTTCAGGGGTGATGGGTGATTTTGCTTTTAGTCGAGCATAGACCGTTTCAAAAGCCTTACCAGAAATTTGTTGAGCGACAATCGAACTGACCAACGATTCAAACAAATCTGGGTTGATGTGGCGTTCGATGGGTCCAATCAAATCGATCACACCAGCGAGTTTTTTGTCTTTCTTTCTAAGGTAATCTAGTGCTTTATTGTCATATGAAAATAGCATAACCGATTACCTTTTTTCCAAATCCAATAACCGTTGTTTGAGTTCAAGTCCGCCATAAAAACCAACCAATGACCCATCCTTACCAATCACACGGTGACATGGGATGACAATCATGATGGGGTTTTTATTCACTGCCCCACCCACCGCTCTGACAGCCTTGGGGTTACCAATTTTGATGGCGATGTCTTGATAACTGCGCGTTTCACCGTAAGGAATCTCCGTTAAAGCTTGCCAAACAGCGCGTTGAAATGGCGTGCCTGCTGGATTTAACGGCAAATTAAACGTGACTTTTTTACCATCAAAATATGCCTTGATTTGGTTTGCTGCTTGATTCAATACGGGGTTATTTGACTCAGGTGATAAAGGTTCTTGTGTCAAGTCTAAATGGGTAATTTGATGCATTTCAGATTCAATTTTTACATGACCAAAAGCGGTAGAAACGATGATTTTTTCCATATACAGTCCTCAATACCCTCATTATACCAAAAAAAAGACCAGTCGGTAGACTAGTCTTCGAATTGGATTCTGATGTTGCCATTGGATGTGATGGCTTCTATATAAGGGGTTTTGGTGGTGTGATATGTATCGTTACCATACGTACTACCATTGATTTTCACTGTGCCATTGGATGTTCTTGTTTTAACTTTATAGTCTTCAAATACCCCAACAATGCTCACATCGATTGCACCATTGGAAGTGCTAACTCTAAAATCATTCGAGATGATTCCACTACCATTGATTGGGCCATTGGATGTTTCAGCGTCTATGGCGTTTGCATTCACATCGATCATTTCAATTTCACCATTGGAAGTAGCCAATTCAATGGTGGTAGAAATGACATCGTTCAAATAGAGTTTGCCGTTGGAAGAGGACATCGTTAAGATTGGAATGGATGCGTTTCTGACGTTGATTCGACCATTGGATGTGCGTAATACAGCACTTTGTAAGGTCAAATCATCGAGTGAAATCGCACCATTTGAAGTTCTTACAGTGATGTTATAGAGCACACTTGGCAATTCAATCGTTACTGTACGATTCACAGTGATGTTGTTGAAACTAAACCAGTGGAGTGGATTTTTAACATAATCCCACCAATCACTGGTGACAACAATGGATAGTATGTTGTTGTCTTCGGTGATGGTCAATTCTTCATATTGATCGGTTTTAAAGTCGATATGAATTTGATCATCAGCACTGGGTTTAATGACGACTGGGTTATTATAAAATGATACATCGATTCTTGTAAAAGCATCCCCATCGTAGTCTAAATTTTGATCTGTATAGACCATTTGTTCTTCGAGATATGGTTGTGCAAGCAAGCCAAATACCGTTACAGAGATGGCCCCTAATATGATGAATATGATACCGATTTTTAGAATGGTTTTCATTTGTGTCTCCTTTTAAGTAATTGATCAATTTTGATGATGGCTTGATCTAGCCAAACTTTGGTTTTACGGATGAGTGTGGTAATGATCACTACCCCAACCAACACCAAACCAATGCCTAAGACCATCGAACTCACATAATAAATCAATACTTCCACACGTGAGACATCTTTAGTCAATAAAAATACCAAGTAGGTGATGAATGATACCCCACCACTCGAAATGAATGAAATGCTGATACTACCAAGGACGATGACCCCGATGACTGTAAAAAATAATGCAATCCCCTTGGATGCTTGTGAAATGACTTCACGCAGCATGTAGTTTTCACGATTTTTGACTTTCAGCTTAAAGTTTGCATCCTTCTTCAAGGTGCGGATGATTTGTTCGACGCTACCCAACTTGTGAATGAACTCAGCTTCAATTTCACCGCTTGCGACCGCTTCATCGATGAGTTCCTCATAATAATTTAAAATTTCTGATGCGTCACTGTAGGTTGCTAAACCCTCTTTTAATGCTTGTAAAAATGTTAATTTTGTCATAGGTCACCTCAAAATATAACGGTAGATTTTGGATATTTCAACGAAATCTGCCCTTGCTTTTTCAATCTCATGTTTACCTAAAGTGGTAATCATATAGTACTTACGTAATCGAGATTGGTGTTGTTCTGTGTATGTTTTAACGAATGCCTGTTGTTCAAGTCGCTTCAGTATGGGGTATAACGTCGATTCGGAGATATCGATGATTGATGATACATCCTGAATGATCTTGTATCCATATGAAGGTTCTTCCTTCAATGAAGCGAGAACGAGAATTTCGAGAAAGCCTTTTTTCAATTGCGGATCCATCATGAATACCTCCCTTCACACAATACTATACATTACATAGTATGATGTGTCAAGAGGTATTCAAAAAAAAGACATACTTTTTTGAGTCGTATGTCTTTCAATGATTTAATTATCCCAACTGGTATAGTCGTCGTATAGACCCCATTGGCTACCTAACGTACTTTCTTCGATGACAATCGCGAACTCACGAATGATTTGACGGTTCGTACCCAAAACATAATAGTATTTACCAATGATTTCACCAGTGTTATCAAACACAGGGAGTTTATACTTATCGTCATTCCATGGGTATGTACCGCTGCCAGTTACGCCCGTACGCAAGTAAATATTGTAATCATAACGCAAACCATTGACCAGATTACCGGTGGTTACCCCAGTGTATTTAGGGCTAACAATCGAGAAGTTGTATACTCCGGTCTTATTTTTACCAAAGGTGTACAAATAATCTGTGATATTGGCTGGTAATGGGTAATAGAATAAAGTAGATTGGTTTCTTACCCCAGCGGTATAACTGATAATGCCACCTTCAAATGGATAAATGATTCTACCCGTGACAGGGTCAATACTGATGGTTGGAGTAAATGTCTCTTCTGTTTCATAATTCTTAACTATGATCAATATGACACTGTTTTTGATTGGTGAGGTTGGATCCCCAGCAGGTACAATCGTACCATTGCCAAATCGGTAGAATAGCGTAAAGCGAATGGTTAAGTTATACAAGATATCAATGACTGTCAAATCATAGTAGACAATCGTTGAATCGACAATGTCTGTGAGTACACCAGGGTTGTTCGCGTTGGTTTGTTCCGACAAAATACGGTAACGCACCACAGTGTTGACATCTTCAACTTCACTTGTAAAGTTACCAGATAAATCATTTGACCAGCTGTTTGGACCAACTTGTCTTTGAATGATGGCCCCAATTGGTAAAGTGAAATCTGGATAATAATTGGATAAGTCAATATCGGATACTTCGCCATTGATTCGGAAATATTGCACACCTGCAGTGTCCGCACCATCATAATCGATGCCTTCAAAGAACACACGTGGGTCATAATCACTTGGTGTGACCGTTGAACCATCTGAGTTAATTTGATAAATCGTCGGGTATTTCAGGGTGATATCACTGTTGATTTGGAATCGGATATCGTTTAGATAAGCACTGACCCCCAAGTTTTTACGAATGACAACACTACCCAAGTTGTAGGTAACACTGCCTTCACGGTTTAAGGTGAATGCATAAGTCTTTTCACCTACACCCAACTCGAATGTGATGACCATTGCATACCCATCATCAATGAAGAATGTGATTTGACTTTCGGTTGGTACGAATACACCATTTGTGTCGGTAATGACAGTCGTAATGTTATCATATAAAGTCACATCTTGAAGTCTAAAGTCAATTTGAATGTTGGTGGTTAATGCTTCTCTGGTTACTTGGACAGGGTATGCAAATTGCTGGTTACCGTCCTTATAAACAATAAAATTCGATAACTGTCTTTCAGTAACGGTGTGTGTGATTACAGTCGATTGATTCAATTCGTTGACAATCGTGTAATTGAAAATGTAACTCTTTCTACCATCACCACCATATTCATAACGAACGGTAGCTGCTGTGATCGAAGCAAACGGAGAAACTCTAAGGATCATCAATGTATTGCCATCTAAAGTGAGTTGAACATAATCCAAAGTGTTCACATAATTGAGTGATGACCCATTGGATACTGGGGTAACAACCATGCTTCGATTGGTATTTAACAAGACACCTTCGAGGATTTCACCAAATTCGATGAATGTGGTGAAATTGGTTCCGGTTGGAGTGAAAATCAATCCACCAGAAGCGTCCGCACTGTAGGTGCTATAAGACACACTGGTAATCAATCGGTTCGAGGATGCTTGCTTTGTAAAGTCCATATTGAACTGTGTCGAACTGTTATAATAGCTGAACACGATGCGGTAAACACCGCTTTCGAGTTCATCGCTTAACGTCATAGCAAACCCAAATATGTTGTTGGATGCTTTTGGCGTGAGTGTCAAATTGTAATACGCTGGATCTACGGTATCGCCATCCTTGGTTAATCTATGGATGGTTAAATTGTGTCCAAGTGGTAATTGGGTATTGTTATCAATGAATCTTACCGTGATGGTACCACTAGGTGAAAGTGGAAATGACGGTGAAACGGTATAAGTTGACCCAACCAAACTTGGTAATGGCGTCACATTGGTCGAATTCATCAAGATTTGATTCAAAGTGACGTTCAAGTTTTGGGCAATTCGATTGATGGTAACCGTATAATCGGTCTTATAAGTCGTCACAAGGTTAGGATCATCGGCAGCAACTTCAGAATACACAGTCATCGTGAATATGACTTGATTGCTACCATTAAAAGTGCCTGTGTGTGTAAACTTATATGCGCCACCTAATATATTCGAGGTTCTGGTATTATAAGCGGTCTTAAATCCTGCATGTGTAGCCGACGTAATCCCAGATACCGCGATGACCGCGTTTTCTGAGAGGCTCGCTTGTAAAGCTTCATAAGTAACTGTACTACTTGGGAATGCGGATTGAGACACATTAAACACGATAGTTCGAGCTGTATTATTGATAATACCACCCTCTAATGTCGGACTTTGACCGGTTGGGTCATATAGTACCAAGTCCCCTATCGTTGGTTGATCTTGTTTTGGCAATACCAAGGATTTATCGCTCTTACGTACTTGGAACATCGAGCTATAAGATAGATATAGCGGGTCTGTCGGTAAATCTACAACCGAGGGTACGTTGAGGTTGCTTACAGAAACACTGTCTAGGTTGTAATAAACTGGGGTGTCTGGTTCTTTCAAACCATAGAAATTATTGATGGATAAGTTGGCTGGTAGAACGGCCCCGGCTTCTCGTCCTTTGGAAGATGCGAGGACATACATACCATTTTTAAACAATGGATCTGCTGCCAATCTAAATCGATCGGCAAGAACCTCTTTGGTTACTCTATAGATAAAGTCTGATTGTGATGGATTCATTAACGGGAATGATGGGTCAAAGATATAGAGTTTGGATGGGTCATACCCAGAATCCCCCACAGTCAAGTCTTGGACTTTAGGGAAACTATACGAAGTGTTTGTAGTCGTTGTTCTTCTAATCGTAACGTTAAAAGGTGTTGTAGTGGTGATTTGTCTGGTTGTTGAAACACTTGTATCCGTACCGAATGCCGACAATACTTGTGCCTCAGTTAGACCTAAGTCTTCGTATTCATAACGAACACCAGCTTCATTACCACTAATTGATACAATACTTGTTAGTGATGTATAACTGAAGTTAGTGGATGCTCCTTGAACTAAATTTGTAATCAGTCTATCATACTGTAAATCTTGATATGAATAATTAGATACCGGTAAATATTCCCCAATTAAACGACCTGTATCTGCGGTGAAAGTACCCGAACCTCTAAGTTCAATCGTGATTACTTTATACACATATTGTCCTTGAGATGCAATCCATTCTCTACGTATCGTAAATCTAGAACTATTATTGGTAGTAACTCTATATGTTCTAAGTACTTCATTAAAGCCTACAATTACCCCTGGAGATGTATCGTTCGATCTTGCTGAGTAGAATGTATCTGCTACATTTTTTTGACCAAATCGATAAAAGAAGAAACTACCCAGAGAGGTTTGGTCAGCACGACCAACCATATCGATATTTTGATCCATATTTAAGATATTTTTAAATGTTGAGGACTGCATGACACCATAAGAACCACGTTGGAATCTTCCGAAAATGCCACCATATCCTGGTTTTGTACCCATACTAATAGATGTATTTGAACCAAATAAGAATGATGTTCTACTTGACCCAGTATAGTATAAAGTTGTTGTATTTCTACCATCGAAAGTAGCGTTCGTGTATTGTGTTTGGATAAATGCTTCTACTTGACCATAATGAACAGCTGTATCGATATCCACATTGGTTACTGGCATCGTACCATTCCCATCAGCACGTCCAAAAATATAGGTAGCACCTATGATACCGCCTGCAACGTCATTTGACGATATTTTCCCGTGGTTTAACATACGAGTCATTTTACATAGTCCATAGGCGATTACACCACCTGCAGCAGAATAGATACCTAATCGTTGATCAATACCTGTATATTCCCCTCTAAGGTTTGTAAAAGCATAAATATTACCAAAGTTTAATCCGTTAGATAAAATTGAGTTTGCGACAGGGTCACCAGCACCTGTTGTATTGGTAGCAAATTTTTTAATCACACCTGTGTTACTGGTGGCAGTGTCTGTACCTGCTGTAACTTCAGTACCTAATGCGATACCTAATACACCACCTGCTCTAGCAAATTGTGGTGCTTTTGCATAAACATCACCATTATTAGATGAGTCGATGAGTTTTGCTATCATACCTGTATTTTGACCATGTCCAGATAAAATAGATGCGGCGTTATCACCAAAAGCAGCGACGACACCACCTAAAACGAGTCCACCATCAAAAGCATAAACCATCCCACCAAATAAGTCTGTGGTACCTGCGACCAATGAAGTTGCAGCAGTTGTTGTACTTGTATAGTTTAGTGAACCAGTATTGGCAGCATCTTGAATTAAATTATAGTTAAATGTTGCGACACCACCTGCGTATACATTAGCACTACCTGTGATATGCTGAATTCCAGTTCCGCCAATATCTGTGGATGATAATGTCCCTGAGTTGAAGACATTGGTCATTTCACCACTATTGACATTGACAAGGCCACTCACATATACATTTCGATTGGTGATGGTACTGCTATAAACACCATTGCTACTAGTTCCTGAAACTGCAGTATTTCCAGAAATCAATGCCGTAACAATGGCACCTTTATTGATGGAATTTTTCATTGTATATTCATCATTTAAAGTCGAATTATAAGATAATCTCTTTGAGATACCCGATACCCAGACTTCAGCGGATTGATTGAGTCTTAATAAGCGAATGTCACCACTATTGATAACGTTATTATAATATACATTATTGGATAAGGTGATACCAGCGACCTCTAACTCAACAGCGACGTTGGATGTGGTTGCTGAAATACTACCCACTAAGATCTGACCCTTGTTTTCAACAAATAAAAGGTCTTTGTCCATACTATTTTTCGAAACAAAGAAAGGTGCGATTCTAATCGTAGTTACTGTGATACCGGATGTATTGTTAAAATACGAAGGACCAAATGTAAAATTCGCTGTATTATAAGCACGCGATAATTTTACACCACCCGTGGAATTATCTAAGATGGTTGCTGAATAAAAGACATACGTATTGTGATTTTGATAATTCAAATTTGGGAAATTGAATCCACCACTGTTGGTCATATAAGTAAACTCAGCCTTGGTGGTTGTCGTTGATACTACCCCAATGCCAGCGCTGTTGGTGGTGGTAAAGGTGTTGATGTGGTTGGCTTCAATGATCCCTTTATTTTGCCAACGACCATTTCTAAATGTGATTGGATTGGTTGGATTGGTGATTTGGAAAGCCAAGCCTTGAACCTCACCAAAAATACCGCCAATGAAGTTTTGAACGGTGCCACCTGATTTTCCTGTGAAATCATTGGCAGCAACTTTACCCTCGTTTGTAACATAATAAAATGAGTGGTTGGTGCTTGCAGTATTGGTTACTTCACCAATGATTCCGCCCACGCGATTTTGAATCGAACTACCCACAGCTACGTTAAATTGGCTACCGGATGCTAACCCAATGCCACGGATTTCACCCAAGTTGATGCTGTTGGTTAAAATCAATGTTGTGCCAGTGGTTGACCCTAGGATACCACCGATGGAAAACAAACCATTGATGGTTAAATTATTGAAGTTGTGTGCATTACCATCGATGATACCTAGATTGGCTACATAGGTTACAGACCCTTGTGCTGACCCTGCAATCCCACCGATAAAACTTCTACCAATGGCGGCTGTGCCTGTTTGGATATCTGTATCGCTGACGATATTTCGAATCGTTCCTGTGGATACACCTGCGATTGAACCAACATTGAATGTACGACCATAGTTATCCGCAGTGAGGGTAAGATTCATTTGATTATTCATCAAATTGATGTTACGAACAGTACCACTCAATATACTGAATAAGCCCATATAGTAGTTATTACCAATGATGACCGGTTTATCTATGGTCATATTGTAGATATATTTGTTGGTATTGGTACTTGAACTTGAAAACTCACTGGTCCCACCACTAAACGTGCCCTTGAACTCTTTGGTAGGCGTAACATACCCTTTGATGTTTCTCATATCAACGTCATCGGTTAAACGATAGTTGTGTGTGTCATAAGTAATCCCGTTGTATGGGGTGTTGTAGTTAATGAGTTTATTGAATGCGATTAAATCCATTTCATTCGCAATTTCAAATGCCCCTGAAAAATAGGTAAGTTTAAATAATATCGGGAACCCATCTTGAACATAGTAATTCCATTGACGAGTTTCACCATACAATGTTTGAAGGTTGGTATTGTTGATTGAAATTGGTGACCCCGAAGCTGTACCACTTCTAAATTGTGCTTGTGTGTAATTGGGGAAACTTTGAGGTAATGTGGTTGAATCCACATTTGGAATGAGTAATTGATCATAAGCGACACCCGAGATGGTACCACTGTTGGTATAAACAAATGGACGTACATTGAATCTTGAACGTGAACCATCGGCCATGACTTTATCGCTGATGAAGAATGAATTGTAAATTTTACCTGTGGCCGCATTGGTATGTGCGAAACCGGCCGCGGTAAAGGTGGTGCCTGCTTGGACAAATAAAACATTGAAACGAATCCCTGCAATCGAAGCACCTTGTGCATTGGTTTTGGTATCAATCACAGAAACATTGTAAATTGTCCCGTGGTTCGTACCAACGAACATCGCTGCTTTGGTTAAACCTTCAGGTGCATCCAACAATTCAAAGTTTGGATTTCTGACCGTCAAGTTTTTTACCACCCCAGTTTCGCCAATTAAAGCGAACATCGAGTAACTTTGAATTAATGAAAAAATTTGGCTGTTTTGTTCAGTACCATCAAATGAATAATCTACTGTGACATAACTATAGCCCGAAACATATAGGTTTGAAATGCTGAATCCTTGACCATCGAAACTACCTGTAAATGGGAAAATCGGGTCTTGTTCGCCCGGAGTATTGGGGTCATAATCGATTGGTAAATCGAGATCGATACCAATTGGATTGAATGTCTTCGCTCTCATATTGCGATAATCGATATCCGAGACCAATGCATAGTCTTGGTCTAACAAATAACTGACCGTTTTGTAATAAAAATAGTTGGCATAATTGGCGGTGTTAATCCAATTCCAAGACACAGCTGTTGAGAAGTTATACAAATCATCTGCCGTTTCAATCGCGATTCGCTTTGTTCCTACCAATGTGGAGATGGCACTTAACATCGATGTATCACGTGCATCTGGTGTCGAAAACGATTGATTCATGTGTGTAACGATGATGGTTTGGATTTGACTGAAAGTTACCATCGGTTCTGCTTTGTTGGCTTTGGTTAAATTGGTATCAAAAAAACCATTGTTGAACACCGAAGTTTGGACTTGATCGTCTAAACCAGGGGTGATGGGTACCCTTTTAGCAATCTCAAAAAAGACCGCTAACACAAATACGGACATCATTAAGGTGATGATTAATTTTTTAAAGATGTTTTTAATCATGTCTACCACGCTCCGTCATCCCAAGGTCTATTTGGAAGATTCCAGTTGATTACTGGTCCTTCAATCGATTGAACAGCTTCAATGATGAATCCAAGTTGAAGACTGTAACTACTGTCATACAAATTAAACGGTGTACTACCAAAATCTGCTACGAAAGTGATTGTATTTGGGGTAGTATCTGGATTTCGTTTGATTGTATTTGTGTAATAGAAAAAGCCATCGTTATCGCGATTATCATAAAAGTAAGGGTTGACTAAATCCACTTCATCCATATAGTTGAATGGCATTTTGGTTGGTTGTGTGATTGCAACCTCGTAACTCTTACCACCTGACACATAAGAAAGTGTCAATTGCTCGTATACCCCTACCCTCATGTAAGAGTCCACACTGCTTAAAACATTGATATTAACACGAAGATTTTTAATAAACTGAGCATCATTCGGGTTAGAAAGATTGACACGATAAATTCCAAATTTAGTGAAAGAACCTTGTCCATCGACTGTATATTCATATTCAATATCGGTTGTTTTTTGTTGAAGGACATTGAACTCATCATAATATTCAAAATAAGCGACAATTTCAACGCTAACTTCACCAATAGTAACATCATCGGTATCATTGTTTTGATTGGTTAACCATCCCGCAATCGAAATCGCTGCGACTGAGGCTAACAAAACAAAAGTTAGAATCATTTTGGTTAAGTTTTTCATCCTGTTAACCTCCTTTGGGTGTTATGGTATTTGATCTAAGCGTACTTCAAAGTAACCTATTGTGATCGACTCACTGTGAAGTGTGTTGTTGATTTCTGGTTCAATTTGAATGGTAAAATCAAATGTGAGTGTGCCTTCAAAATCGAGCACGTAGTTAGAAAACAATACGACTTCGGTGCTATTTAAATCTAAACTGGTATTGACCAATGTGGTCGGGTGAATGAAATCCACCGTCAGTAAGTTAAATAAGGCTATGTTGGATGGTAAGATGTCTTTGATTGTTATGTCTAAGTGTCCTGGTGCAGTACCCGTATTTTCAATGATCAATCTAAACGTATATACTTGCCCAGGCATCAAATTCGTAAAATCAATCCCAGCACTGGTGATTTCGGTATAACCACCGTCTAAAATACCATCTTTATTGGCATCATTGGCGGTATAAAGTTGTGCATCCACAGTGATTGATCCGCTGGTAAATATGACCGGTTCTGATTGAAAACGCGCAATGATCCATGCGAATATACCCGTGGTTAATAATGCAAGCACCATGATCAAAATCATAATGCTTTCGATAAATCTTATTTTGTTCATGGCCTCACCCCCTTTGGGTTAAACGGGTTATTGTCCCGTAGAAAAATCGTAATTGGTCGAGCCTAAGGTTGCCCAATCGATGAATGGGCCTTGTTTGGCTTGGAAAGTTAATGATAAAGTCACGGTTTGTCCAACATGTTCATTTCTGATGACATAGCCATCCAATTTGAGTGATAGTAAAACCGGAATTTGTAAGACGTTTGTAGGGATTTTATACTTACCTGGTTCAGAGATTGAATCGGTATTTGTACCGCGGTAATAATAATATCCATCCGATTCTAATACCCAATCGGCATCAAACTCGTATACAGTAAAGATATCTTCTAAATCCACCGTGCCCAATAAAGAGGTGGATGCAACGACGCTGAATCGTAATTCGGTTTCAACGGTAGATTGGTTATTTAAGGTAAATGGGGTATCGATCAGTTCTTGTGCTGGCATCACAAAGTCTGTAACAAACGCACCTGTCCAAGTGAAGGACGCTTCACCTAGTGTCAAATCGACACTACCAGTTTCTTTACGGTCAAAATAATACGCATACACGGTAGTCGCAAGTAAAATCAAAGTTAGCACCATACTGACGGTTAAACCTAAGAGTCGTTTAGTCATGTTCATCCCTCCTAGGCATCGAATACAGCAAGCAAGGATGCGATGCTAAGGATGCCTGCTTGGTATTCTTGTTTAGATGTATTGGGATCAAATTGAATCGCAAACTCAATGAATACAATTTGACTGATTGGAATATTGACATTGGTGATGATGGTGATGTCTTGAGAAGCATCGATTAAATTCGATAAACGATAATTTGAGAAGGTTTGTCCCTCAAAAGTCACCGGTGTGGTCGAATTGAGTGGTAAGTTATTGTTGGATGCATTCACAACCACAACGCCATCAACAAGGTAAAAAACATTACGCATGTCGTAACCTGCATTCGGGTTACTGCTTGTAATGTCATTAAAGTATATACTCGCAACCACGGAGGAGGTCGAAAGATTTTCAATGGTCACGATGAACTCAAATAAATCCCCTGGTAAGCTGTTATTCAAGAACGCCGTCATTTGTGCTTCCGTAGTGATGGTCGTGTATGAACCGCCATTCTTGCTGACTTGGAAAATAATTTCAGCTTCATAATTATTGACCGGAACCACAAACTCATTGACACGTGAAGAATCCGATAAAGCAAACCATGCGAAAGAGGATGCAGAAAAAACCAACAATGACAATATGAACATGATGATTGTAACACTCATCGACTTATGATTCATGTGGCTGCTCCTTTCGCTTTTCACTTAACTATGTTAAGCCTAATTTGGATGCTTAAATTATACCATCTTTAGAAAAAAACCGTCAAATCGATGTTAACAATTACTTAATAACTCATAAAATCAGTCAATACCCCCACAATCTAAGCCGATAAACACACATTTACCCATAAATTTACGACATTTTGGCAAAAAAAAAGGAAGTGTTTAGCTTCCTCTTAAATGAGTATCATTTACACGAATAAGACCAAACTGAGTGCCATAATGGCCATGCCAGTGATTAAACCATAGATTGCAATGTGGTGTTTGCCATACTTTTCAGCGGTAGGCAATAGTTCATCCAATGAGATATAAACCATGATCCCAGCGACCAGACCGAAAACAAATCCAAACATCGAATCGGTTAAAAAATGTCTTAACAGGAAATAGCCCAGTAACGCGCCTATCGGTTCGGATAACCCTGAGGCAAACGAATACAAAAATGCTTTCTTTCTTGAACCCGTGGCTTGGTAAATCGGTACAGCAACCGCGATGCCTTCAGGGACGTTATGGATGGCAATCGCCACTGCAATCCCAATCCCTAATGTCGGGTTTTGTAAAGCCGCGATGAAGGTCGCCAAACCTTCAGGGAAGTTATGGATTGCGATTGCGAGTGCTGAAAACAAACCCATTCTTAATAATTTATGGTCTTTTACTTTCATTTCACTGATGTCACGAATTTCATGTGGGTTTTCCTTATCGGGTACCAGTTTATCGATTAACCCAATTAAGAATACCCCTGAAAAAAACGATAAAGTGGTCAAAATGTACCCATTTTTAACACCAAAATCAATGATCAATGCGTCCTTAGCTTTAACGAATATTTCGACGAACGAAACATAAATCATTACCCCTGCGGATAGACCTAAAGCAAAGGACAAAAATGTTTTAGATGTGGCCTTTTTGTTAAAAGCCAGTAATGACCCAATGCCTGTGGATAACCCCGCAAAGAGGGTCAATAGAAATGCTTGTAATATGGTCATAAAGTCTTCCCCTTATTTAAAATTATTTTATATAGATAGAATAAAACTTTTTCGTATAAACTTCAACACTAATGAAAAAAATTCTAATTAGTGATAATATTTATAATAAAAAAGAGGCTATTTAGTCCTCTTCATGTTGTCTGGTTTTTTCAATTTCATAAATATATTGATTCTTACCCATACGTTTGGCTTTATATAACAACATATCGGCTTTACGAATCACATCTTGACGCATTCTCGCTTGAACAATACCGATGGAAACAGACAATGGGGTTTGGGATAATGGTGATTTGATGCTTCTGACTTGAATCAATATTTCTTCTGCCATCCGTCTGATATCCGTTTCTTTGCCAAACAACAGACCCACGAACTCATCGCCCCCATTTCGATAAAAAAGGTTCAATTCATTGGCATGGCTTTTTAAAATATTCGAAAAAGCAACCAAACATTGGTCACCAGCCATGTGTCCATCGCTGTCATTGACTTCTTTGAAGTTATCGATGTCTAAATACATCACATGAAAATCGGGGTTGTTATACCGTTTACCATAATGAAAATCTAGGGTATATTTATTGAACAGGCCCGTTAGCGAATCACGGTGTGTTTTTGCATAGTTTTGTTCTTCACCCAACATGACATCACTCACATTGGTGATGAAATAAGCAGCCAGTGCAGGGTTCGCATCGACCACGAATCGAGCAATCGTAATCCATATACGTTCGCCATTATTTAAGATGGGCAGTGTCACACTCGTGTGTGGTCTCTGATTGAATAGTTCGCCATACACATAACTATAATACTCCGTTTTGCCTGCCACATCTGAATAGGCGTTATTGAATTCGAATCTTTTGAGTATGTCAGTTAAGCGAATGGTTGCTGATTCCTCAAATCCGATTAATTTCAATGACCCTGTGATAACATAAAGGACATTGTCTTCAGATAGATTATTCTCACCATACAAGATGACACGGTCTTTACGCACCAAAAGAATGTCTTCAACGACATCCACTTTGAATTTTTCTTTCAGTGTTTTAGAAACGTGATCTAAATATGGATTATGCATACTTCTCCCTAAGCAACGGTTTTATTGACTTCATACAATTCTATAATATAGTCGATAAATACTGTTTTGTCAAAGTTTTCTGATATTTCATTGACATGAACAATCTCGCCATAATACCCAATGCCATTTAACTTGAAGTAACAGTTAACGGTAAACGTCAATGGTCCATTATACTTTGAGGCTGGTCTAAGATGGGTTCGGATGATCAAATCTTCATGGATAATTTCTTCATCGATGGTTTCCCCTCTAAATAATGCGCCACCTGAAGTTCTCGATTCTTCGCGTGTCATTCGTACATAATTTCTGTAGGTTAGGCCTTTGTGTTCGGTTCTATATTCATATTCATAAATCGAATCGGTGTCTGAATGGTATTGAATGGTGGCAGGATAATCCTGAGTTTCACCAGGATTGAGTTCTAAACGAAGGATGATGATTTCATCGTCTTTTTCCAGTGCTTCATTCAACAATGCCATCGAACGAAATGTTTTACTATAAGTGTATGAATTACGTATATTTGCAAAACAACTGTTCAAACTGATGGATAAAACCATCATTAATATCATAAGATTTCTCATGAACTCACCGTCCAAGTTTTACTATATATTGTACAAATGAACTGGAATATTTTTTCAATTTCGCTCTCTGGCAATGGGGTATCATTGAGGATTCTGATTTGAACATGACTGTTATTCTCGCCTTGTAACACATGAAAACTACCTGAACTTGAAGATCGCATCATGGCTTCTTGTCCAGGCTTCATTTTTAGATGTAATTCAAAATGGTAATCATTACGCTTATCTTTACTTTGGTAAATAAACAATGGGTTCCCACCCATATTGAATGATTTTCGGTTGTATGCGTCATGTTTAATTTGATAACTCACATAATAATCTTCATGCAAGTCAATCTCATTCGGTTCAAAATAATAGGTATCGCCTAAGTAATACTCAACCCCGTTTAAGAAAGCTTCATAATCAATGAAAGCATCGATATAGGGGGCTTGCATAGCGCTTGTAGTTGAACGAAATGATAGTACAATCATCAATAATCCAATTAAGGAGTATACCTTTTTCATTGAAATACACACCCTTTCACCGATACTTTAACATATTATTTAAAATATTTAAATATAATTATGAAATTGTCACCACATTGTCACAAGAAAAAAACCACCGCATTGGATGGTTTTACCTCTATAATCGGTGTGCGTAACAATTTTTAGTCAACATACTTTTTTAAAGGCACATATTTTGAAACTTTGTTGATATAGTCTTGATATTCAGGGTACTTTTTAAGTGAAATACCTTCTGAAAATTTAGAGCTCCCAATAAATAACAATATTAGTAACATCGAACCGATGAGTGCCCAGTTGAAGAACACATAATTCGTCACACCTGCAGTAATACAAAATAGATATAATACAACCCAGATCGATTGTTCAGAAAAATAGTTTGGGTGTCTGGAACGACCCCATAAACCTTGGGTATTAAACCCTTTATTATAAGGACTTGGTAAATCTTCTAACTTCTTATTTCCTTTGAGTAGTTCATATTTTGTCGTTTGGAATGACATTTGTTGTTTGTCTGCGATGGTCTCTAATAGGATGAATCCCAATAACAGGGCTGCAACCAATCCATCCCATAGATTGAATGCGACCGATGATTCCATGGTTGAAAGCAGTGGTAAACAGATTGCAAGTACCAACGCATTTTGATAAATCGAGATGAAGAACAAATCAAATAATGCCCATTTCCATTTTTGATTGAATTTCGGATTTTGTCTTAACACAATCCAGCGATAGTCTTCTTCTCCAGACCAAAACTTGATGGAATACGCCCCTTTTTTTGCAAAATTATAAGTTAATCTGCTACCCCAAAGCGTAATGAGTATGGCCATGATGATTAGACGTACATTCATATCCCCTTTGATGACAATGATCCATGCATAAACAATCGGTAAAATGGACCATAGTTTATCCATTTGAGAATTATTCCGAGTGATTTCACCAACAACAAAACAATAAACCATACTGATGAGACAAACAATACATAGAATCATCAAGGTGTCATATTGAAGTTCACTTAGATGAAACCCACCTAAAACAAAACCTAAAACTGCCAAAGTAAGTGTTGTGATAACCGTCATGATGTTGCCAATATTTTTTTTCATACAATTGTCCTTTTATGTTATTAATCTCTTACGTATCCATTTGATCATTTTATTTGAAAATCAAATATATTAGTCTTTCCTTATCATTGTATCATAGTATTTAATTTGAATATGAAAATATTTTTTCGTTCAGTATTTTTTTATATTTTTAAACTGGAATAATGACAGGTCTTGATACTTTTACGATGTTGCTCACTGAAGGGTTTACTTGTCTAAAACCATTGTTAATAGAACAAAGAGGTGAATAAATCACCCTTTACAGAATGATTTGATTTCCTCTTAACGATTTAACTCGTCTTATTTAAAGCGACTACATATCAAATAAATATGTACGCTTAGGCGTGTTCACGCCTCTAGTCCCTATCCATAAGGCATCGGGATTACCTTTTCTAATCATGTTTAATGAGGCATTTTGATCGGCATTGATCAAGATGCCTTTTTGACTCTTATATAAACCTCTTTTGATTCTAGCTCCAGAGAAATCACCTTTAACAAACGCATCTTGGTCTAGATATGAAGCTTTGGATGTGTATGCTTCATTAATCACTTTGGTTTCGATACCTAATTGTTCTGCTAGATAGATGATTCGATCTCTTAGTCTAGCGATGGGTATACTTTTAGTCCACTGATTATACGTATCCGATAGTCTTTCATCTTTAAAGGTGTCATTATAACCTATGATAATCTCTTTGACTTGTTGTTTAACGGCGAACTCAACAATGAGTTTAGTTGCTTTATAAATCCCATAATCCATCTGATGGTTTCTCTTGTCCATCAGTTTAATCATCTGTTTGGTTAAGACCTTTTGATTCGGTCTAATACTCGCGAGTTTCGCGATTCTTTTATGATAAAACTGATTCATACTCTTTAATCGTTTTCCATCTAACAATAAATGGGTATTATTCGTGACTGAACAAAACGCTAAGTTGTTATAACCAAAATCAATACCCATGGTTTCTGTATGATGACTTGTTTCAATTTTAGGTGTTTCATCTAGATAGACATAAACCACTTCGATGTATCTGCCATCATAATAAGATTTGATGGTGATTTCTTTGATTGGTTTGTTTTGGATACACGTTGGTGT
>Ga0074195_1000221_pt1 | contig 134306 bp, 110 predicted proteins | sample EPASupsiteHSE623_FD_64525 | JGI IMG/M metagenome (GOLD analysis project Ga0074195, IMG submission 64525) | Bioremediated contaminated groundwater from EPA Superfund site, New Mexico - Sample HSE6-23 | ecosystem: Environmental > Aquatic > Deep subsurface > Groundwater > Contaminated ...
TCGCGGCGTGCCCTCCGCAGGTTTCCAGGAAAGCCTCGGCATAACGTTTAGCGCAGATTTTCTCGTTCACTGCATCTTCTCCACTTCGTGCAGGAAATCGGCCACGATCTTCTCCTCTTCCTGCCTGCTCAATTTCTCGCTGATGATCTTCTCCGTGGCCCCGATGGCAAGATCAACGAGGCTTTCTTTCAATTCCTCCCTGGCCTTTACGATCTCATGACCGATCTGCTCGCGGGCGGTCTCGATAAGTTTCTGCGATTCCTTCCCTGCGTTGAGGGCGATCTCCTGCGCCAGGCGCTCGGCCTCCTGTACCGCCGCGTTGATCCTGGACTGCGCCAGCGCGTCTATCTGCCCAAGCTTACGCGCATATTCCAGCTTCTGCGCTTCCGCTTCCCGGCGCAGTTCCTCAATACCGCGGAACTCCCCGGCAATGCGCTCCCTGCGCTCATCCAGCAACGCCAGTATATGTTTCCAGGCGAACTTACGCAGCAGAAAAAACAAGAACAAAAAACACACGGTCTGCGCCACGATATCTTTTATATCCAGCAACCGCAGCAATTCCATATTAAAGCTTCCCCATCAGCATAAATACGACTACCAGCACATAAATGGTTATGGACTCGATCAAAGCGCAGCCAATCGTCATATTGATCAAAAGTTTATTGGACATTTCCGGCTGTCTGCCCATTGAATTCAACGCGCCTGAAACAGCCATTCCCAGACCGATCCCACCGCCCAATGCCGCAAGCCCCAGACCGATAGGAAGCCCCAAAGCCAAACCCGCGTGTATATCCATTCGTTTCCCCCTTTCAAATACGTTTTTACCGACAGATTATTTCAATGTAACAGAGCAACCGCGCGGTCTTTACCGCCCGGCAGGATCACTTGGCGCCGGCAGGCGCTTCATCGTCATTATTCAATACCAGCGCGAAATAAATCGTGCTCAACAGAAAAAAGACGATCGCCTGCACTATCGCCGACAACAAAGCCAGCAGCGTGTTGAAAAACAAGAGCGGGAACCCTTTAATACCGAATCCGGCGAACAACGCCATCAACACATCGTCTCCCCAGACATTGCTGCGCAGCCTCAAAGAAAGAGTGAGCGGCCTGATCAACTCGGAAAATGTATGCAGCACGAACATCATCAACGGCAGTATCGCCGTCACGGCCATAATCCCGCGCGGCTTGCCCGCCAGATGATCCATATAACCGATGAACCCCAAATTCCTTACCGCCGTGTAGTTAACGTAAAAAAACACGCATAACGCCAGGGCGGCAGTGGTGGACCAGCCGGACGTTGCCGATTTCAGAAAAGGGATCAGCCCGCACAAGTTCATAAAAAGTATATAAATAAAAAGCGTGCCCAGGAACGGCAGGTATTTTCTGCCGTTTTCCCTCCCCAGGATGCCGCAGACAAGCCCGTCCAACCCTTCCACCAGCATTTCCGCCGCGTTTTGCAGCCTGCCCGGGATCATTGCGTGTTTTCTGAAAACCAGGAACGAGATCAAAACAAGCATTGCCGCGATAAACAGAGAAAAAAACAGATTTTCCCAGGAATTCAGAAAATTGCCCGCGGCCGTGCCGCGCAAAGAATCCGCCAACAGGCTTAGAACATTGGGCAATTCTGGAGTAACTACCGTGGATGCTTCCGCCATAAGAACTTTTAAACTCCTATCATCCCGGCGAAATTAAGGTACATCTTTTGCGCCTGCCGGTAAAACCCGTTATTGTTTACGCTGGCTTCGCGCAGCATTTCACGCGCGGCCGCACGGGAAGGTTGCCCGTCTTTCGTATAGTGCTTTATCCAACTCCCGATCATCTCCGGAGTTACTTCTATATGAAACTGGATACCGTAGGCGTTGCCGCCTACCCTGAACGCCTGGTTCCTGCAGGCCGCGCCTTCCGCCAATAAAACTCCTCCGCCGGGAATTTCGAATGTGTCTTCATGCCATTCAAACACGTTCAATTCTCCGGGCAATCCTTTAAATAACCGGTCATTCTTTCCCTCCGCGGTCAGAGATACTTTCGACCAGCCGGTTTCTTTCACGCCCGCTTTTGTCACTTTTGCGCCGCAGGCCTTGGCCAGCAATTGCGCCCCCAAACAGATACCCAGGACGGGAATACGCCGCGCGAGCGCATCCTTCAAAAGTATATCTTCCCCGCTCAAAAACGGATATTTTTTCTCCTCATAAACATTCATCGGCCCTCCCAGACAGACCAACGCTTCAACACCGGCAAGCGTATCCGGAAGTTTTTCCCCTGCGGAAACATTCACAAGCGATACATCCCGGGTGCCGTTAGCGAGAAAATCCTCCAGAGTTCCGGCGCCTTCAATATCGATATGCTTGATTATCAGGATCATTTCCATCTCCGCTACGCGCCGGCCGGAAACTGACGCGATCTTCTATCCGCGTATGTATAAAAAAAACGCCTTCATATCCCGGTTTCCCGGATACGAAGACGCCGCTGTCTTTAAACTTAGGAACCGCCAACTTAAACGCCGCCGTTTAAGCTGTCTGCCGGATCAAGCATTAATCACGGCTATAGTGTTATATATACAAGTAAAAATGCGCTGACTTTGGTAACATCAGCAATAAGAAAGCGGTTCTGAATACTGGGTTTTGGGTTCTAAAAGAGCTGTTTAAAACATTTACAAAAAACTAAAACCGGCTTTCCTGTTTTTCCCAGAACCCAAGACCTAAAACCCAGAACCGGTTTTTTAAAACTATGAACGGTTTTCTATCGCTTACCTGCGGGCAGGCTTGAGAGAACCGCCGTTCTTCAACACCGACCTGTCCATATACCCCTGATGCACGTGGCAGTACTCGCCGTGGTTGTAAATACTAAGAAGCTTTCTGCACAAAGGGAATCTGCACTTTCTGCCTTTTGGGGAACTCTTCACTTTCTTAGACATCTGCGCGCCCCTTCCACTAATTCGCGGAACAACTCCTTTACGGAGACTATCTTTTGGATGCGGTAAGCGTTGCTGCCGCACATGGCGAATCCTTTATCCATCCGGCCGCGGGAAGCGTTGATCAACGCTTTGGCGATGCAATAATTCACTTTTGCCGGATCACAGGTAGAGAGGCATTTATAAGCGCAGCCGAAATCAATACGTTCTCCTTTGGTTATCCTCTCCACGAATTTATTGCGTATCACCCTTCCCGGCATCCCCACCGGGCTCTGAATAACCACGATGTCATCTTTTTCCGCGGATAAATAAGCCGCTTTATACCCGTAGTCGGCGTCGCATTCATCCGTACAAACGAACCTGGTAGCTATCTGCACGGCTCCGGCTCCCAGGCGCATAACCCTGGAAATATCTTCCCCGTCAAAAATTCCGCCGGCCGCGATCACCGGTATTCTTCTCTCTACGCCGGAGAACCCCGCGGCCACCGAGAGGACTTCGGCAAGGATATGATCCAGATAAACATTATCTTTATCAGCCAGTTCTTCATGACTGAAGCCGAGATGCCCGCCGGCTAACGGACCTTCGACGACCAGCGCGTCGGGGAGACGGTTATACCTTCGCTGCCAGACGCTGCAGATCAAATGCGCCGCACGCGCCGAAGAGACGATCGGCACAAGCCTGGTGCTGCCGTTTTTTATCAAAGAAGGCAGCCTGAGCGGCAATCCCGCCCCGGAAATGATCACATCCGCGGATTCGGACTGGGCGGCATCGACCAAATCGTCGTAATTGCTCAAGGCGCACATTATATTCACCCCGAACGGCTTTACGGTCAAAGCGCGCGTCTTTCTAATGCTCTCTATCAGGGAATTCCGCGAACGCGCCTTGTAATCCCCGCCGCCGCCTTCCTCTTCCTCACCGAGAGCGACCGCGGCAATAACTCCCAGCCCCCCTTCATTGGACACAGCGGAGGCCAGGCCCGAGGAAGAGACCCTGACGCCCATTCCGCCCTGAATAATGGGGATATCTATTTCTAATCCGCCGATCGATAAATTAGAGAACTCTTTGTTCATAGTAATAAAAGAGCCGTAAAGGTTAGTAATCTGCCCTTTACGGCTCACGATTTGCTAATCTCCGGTATTACGCTGGCAAATAATCAGGACTTCATTTTACCCCTGCTCCGGTAAATATATTCCCATTCTTACCGGGAAGTACCGGCGGACCGCCGTTTATTCCTGCTTGACCACTATTTTCACGTTGATCGCCCTCGGCCCTTTGGGGGACTTTTCCACTTCGAACTCCACTTCCTGGCCCTCGCTCAAAGAATCGAACCTGGCGTCTATCAAGCTGGACTGATGGAAGAAAACTTCCCTGCCGTCAGTATCGCTTATGAAACCGAAACCTCTATCCGCGACCAATTTCTTCACTTTTCCTGTATGCATAGATACTCCTTGCCGGAAACAACTCCGTTACACTCAATGTTATTATTTTCTTTACAACAGCGTCTCTTTAAGGGATTGACTGCCCCCTTTCTTTCTAATAGCGGCATCCCGTAAAAAAACAAAAACCGGCAGGCTGCTATTTTAAGACCTGCCGGATTCAAAACACACTTTGACTATTCACTTGTTTATTTTACCGCTTTAGAGACATTTGTCAAATGGTATTTCTCTACTCCAAGGCATCTCATTGCGGGAAAGACGGTTAGCATCAGGAATAGTTCAACAAGACTCTATTTCTTCCCTGTTGCGGCTACCGTCCCGGCAAGAGCAGGATCTTCCAAGAGACTGCCGTAGTGGAAGATTACATATGATAAACCCCCGTTTTTTCCACAAATGCGAAACTCTTCGCAGAATGTCCGCGGCAGGCCTACTAATTTATAAGCTCCGATGCCGATATTGATGTTTTCCCATCCGCAGACCTTATCCTTTATCTCGTGAATGCAGCGTTGGAATTCCTTGGGATACGGAGAATAATCCATTAAAGTGACAAAATCCACCATCCCACTCTTCAACCATGACGGCCAATCCTGGAACGCCTCTTCATAAGCCCGGCAATAAGGAGCGCAGGCCGTGGCTGAAACCCGCATATCCGGACGCAGAGAACGCGCTCTTTCAACGAGTAGTTTTAACAAAGTATTAACCTGCCCTCGTTTCCAATCCCGCCAGGCCTTACTTCCTTCCACTACGGACTTGTTCCCTGTATCTTTCCTGAAACGTTCCACATTCATAGGGGAATAACCGTAGAACGGCCGTTCATCCGGGTAACGTATATAATCAAATTGTATCCCGTCCAGCCGCGGGTAAGCCCGGACGAGCTCCGCGACTATCCCGCAGAGATCCTTGCGCACACGTGGATCGCCCGGTTCCAGAAAATACTGCCCGTCTATCCGGTAATCACGCAGGTTTTTTTTAGGCCGGAGATCCCTGGTCAACACACCCGTACCGTAACGCCCGATAAAGAACGCTTTCTCGTTCCTGCTTAAACTCAACATATTCATCCAGGCGTGCACTTCTATTCCCTTCCCGTGCGCCTTACTTATAAGAAATTCCAGCGGGTCTTCCTTAACTTCTTTCAAACATTCCCTGTAGGGCGCGGAATCGGCGATTCGGGAAGGAAACCAGGCGCGGTTGGCGCGGTAAACCTGCACAAAAAGAATATTAATGCGCGCCTTGGCGGCAAAATCAACCAACTCCTCCATTGCCCGGCGGCTCGACAATACCGGAGGATCCTGTATGACGGAAACAAAAAGCCCGCGGCGCAACGGTTCCGCTCCAGCTGCACTGACCGCAAAGGTGAAAAACTGCAGAAGCAAAAAAAACAACAGTAATATTCTCATTGAATATTCCTATAGACCGGGATTAAAATGACCGACGGTCTTGTATTATACCACAAAAATACAGGCTGAAAAACGTCGGTCAGGAAAGCAACCCGTGACCCCCCTGGAAAGAAAGGCTTAAGGGAAGGGGTAAACTGCAGACTACTGCGCTGTTAAATAAGTTTTTAAAACAGCGCACTACTTTGCCCGCAAAAACAGGATGACAACTACCACGACAGCGGTAAACAGCAGCGCCGCCGGCAGCTTCACCGTATCGGAAGGGATGACGGATACGCCTCCGGGAACGGCTCTTTTTATAGATACGCCGTGAATATCAAGATCTCCGCCGTGCTCCGGACAACTCTTATTGAACATACCGCTTACTTCGATTATATCGCCTTTTACGCGGTAACCGCCGAGATAAAGGATATCCTTAAGATTCTCTTTTTCCGTCCAGATGCCGACAGCGGCATATCCGTCGTAAAGATTTACCCAGCCGTATTTTCCTCTATACATTATGTCGCCCACGGCTTCACCGCGGAAAGTGACCGTCGTTCCGTCATACCTGCCGGGATCATTTATCAATTCCCGGCTGCCCACGGTGCCCGCCAGACAAAAATCCCCCTGAAAGAATCCGGCGGACAGACAAAACAAGACCACGATGAAAATAACATTTAACCCCGGATTATGCAACAGGACCCGACGAAGAAAACGACCGGAACCTTTGCCGGGACAAAATTGGCGGATGAAATCCCCGCAGGCGTACTTCTTGAAACGAGTTAGAGACATTTTAGCTAATCCCTATTACGAACTCCAGGTTAAACACATTTTATCTGCCTTTAAGAAATGCCGCGGCAAAACCGAATAAAGCGAAAACCGACATCAATTCCAGACGGCCGGCCCACATTTCTACGATATAGACCAATTTCAGCAGTACGGGCATCCCCGGATCGGTGATCCCGCAGGACAACCCCACGTTTGCCGCGGCGGAAGTCGATTCAAAAAGGGCCTGCAGAAAAGGATACCCGTACCAGACCCCCGCCAATGTCCCCAGGCCGTAGAGAAAAAGATACCCCAAGGTGACGATCAATATATTCCTTACCTGCCGGTCGTCCAGGAACATCGTCTTAATATGATAAAATTTCTGCACCACTACGGAATGCTCCGGAAGTATCAGTTTCTTGATATCTTCCGTTACCGCTTTACAGATGGCGCCGACGCGCAGCATTTTTATCCCGCCGGCAGTGGAACAGGCGCAACCGCCGAGCCCCATAGCGATCACCATCCCGGCGAGGGCGAAATCGCCCCAATCCCGGACGAATTGCCCGGAATAGACGGTCATATAACCGGTAGTGGTATGCGCGGAAATGACGTGAAAGAAACCTTTACGGAACATAGCCACAGCCCCGGGATATACGCCCAGATGCTTCAATCCCGCCATCACCAACAAAGAGACCAGCAACACCGAAAGAAGAAGTGTCCGTGTCTCCAGGTTCTTCCATACTTCCCGGAAACTACCTTTCCATATCCGGTAATGCAGGTTAAAGTTAAGGGACCCCAAAACCATAAAAACGATAGTAGATATCTCAAAAGGCAGACTGTGATAATAAAGGATATTCTGCGATTGCGGGGCGAAACCTGCCGTGTCAAAACCGGCCATAAAGATACACATACCGTGGAATAAAGCGCTATCCGGAGCCATTCCGATATAAACTCCGACGAGCCACATTACGGCGGTGCCGGCAACCAGATAAACTATACTGATCAGCCAGATCAAACGCGCCGTATTGACCACATTCGGGGCAAGTTTCTCATCGCGCGCCTCTCCGAGATAGATTTTCCAGGCACCGCTGGAGCCGCCGACCAGAAATGAAACGGCGACAATAGCGATCCCCTGGCCTCCGATAAAAGGCCCCAGATGACGCCAAAGATTATGGGTTCTCGACAGATGGTCGAGATCGAGAACGAGGGTAAGTCCGGTGGTGGTGAAACCGGACATAGTCTCAAAACAGGTGTCCAGAAAAGAATTATAATGCCCGCTAAGATACAATGGTATCGCTCCGAAGGCCATCGCCGCCAGCCATGACAAAGAAACAACGACCATTGCCTGCGCTGCGCGAAGTTCCCCGTGCCTCCTGCAAAGCCTGCTCAACAGCAATCCGGATAATACCGCGGTATCGGCGCCCAGCAGAAAATCACAGACGGGAACGGTTTCGCGGAACAGGAACAATCCCGCCGCAGCGGGAACAAACATAGTTATTCCGACACAAAAAATGATCCTGCCCAGGTAATAACCGATATTTCTGATATCTCCTGCTTGGGGTCTAAGTATCATCTTAAGTACTGTATAAAGAACGCGGCGGATATCCCGAGAATAATAATGGCGGCCGCATAGGCAAGTTCCGACAACAGACCGGCTGTAACTGTATAGAAAATGACCGTTTTTCTCATAATGACCTGATTACCCACCCGGCCCAAAAGGGACTTATTCCATAGCTCCGGAAAGGACACCCGCAAAAAAATACGCGGATTTTATATAGATTATTATTTATTAAGGTACGCCGGCGGGAAAATAAACACAAGTCAAAAAAAAGTCAATTTTTACCGGGGAGTCATTCTTCGATTATACGCAGGCGGTATCCCACGCCCGGTTCAGTCAACAAATAAACCGGCCGGCACGGATCAGGCTCGATCTTGGCGCGTAAATTACTGATGGTCACGCGCAACAGATGCATAATCCCCTGAAAATCCTCGTCTTTATCCCAAATGCCGCGTAATAGCTGCCGGTGAGTGATCACTTTTCCGGGATTCAGAAGCAGCATCTTCAAAATATCGTATTCCGTGGGAGTAAGGCTTATTTCCCTCTTATCAGAAGTGACCAGCCGCTTTGCGATATCCATAACGAGCCTGCCGGTCTTCAAAACCTCCTTGCCGTCTGCGGGCAGGACGCGTCTTATCACCGCTCTTAGCCGCGCGAAAAACTCCCCGCAGGAAAAAGGTTTGGTAAGGTAATCGTCGGCTCCGGCGTCGAGCGCGGCGATCTTCTCCGCCGGATCATCCCGCACCGAAAGGATTATGATCGGCGTCACGGAACGTTTACGGATACCGCAGATCACTTCCCTTCCGTCCATATCGGGAAGCCCCAAATCCAGGACAATCACGTCCGGGTGAGAGTCCACAGACTGACGTAACGCTTCTTTTCCGCAAACCGCCTCTATGACGCAATAATCGCGTGAAGAAAGCGAAGCCCGGAGAAAATCGCGTATCGGTTTTTCATCGTCCACTACAAGTATCCGAAGTTTATTCTGTGCGCTCATAATTTATTCACTCCAGAGGAAGTTCCACGACAAAACAGGAGCCTTTTCCGGCGGGATCGCGCACGCCGACCGAACCCCCGTGCGCCTCGACAATCCCCCTGGCTATACAAAGCCCCAACCCGGTCCCGGGCACATTGCGGCAAGAATCACCGCGGAAGAATTTCTCGAAAACCTTTTTTTTATCTTCAGCGGTTATGCCTGCGCCATAATCGCGTATTTCTATGCGCACTACGGAACGGTCATATGAAACGGATATCTCTACCGGCGTTCCGGATGGCGAATATTTCAAGGCATTATCCAGGATATTGACGAACGCTTTAAGTATAACCTGAAAATCAACCGGCACTTCCGGAGCACCGGGCGGAATATTTATTTTAATTTCTCTGGAAGATATTCCCCCTTTTACCTGTTCCAGGCAGACGCCTATCAGGTCCGCCGGGTCACAAGGCATTTTATTAAGGCGCAGGACCCCGGACTCCATTCTTGTGATATCCAGCAAATTGCTTACTATCCGCTCCAGGCGGCCGGCTTCGCCGCGGGCGTTCTCCAGAAGTTCTTTTTCCTGCCGCAGCGACAATCGCGTCCCGGAGTCGAGAAGCGTCGTCAGAACGCCGGTTATGGAGACGAGCGGCGTCTTCAGATCATGGGAAATAGAACTAAGCAGCGCGGAATGAAGTTTCTCCGTCTGGCGCTGTATGACCTGTTCCCTGACTTTCGAAGAAAACTCGCTGACTATCACGCCGACAATCAACAAAACGGCGAAAGTAAAAAGATACTGGATATCATCCACGCCCAATGTAAGGTACGGCTTGACCAGAAAAAAATCAAAAACTATCACGCTCACGAAAGAAGCGGCGACAGCCGGCCCTCTCCCCCAGCGCACGGCGGCGACCACCACCGCCAGAAGATAGAACATAACGATATTCACCGGATTCAGGCTGTTCTTGACAAGTTCCCCGAACAGAGTAGCCAGCAGTACCGGGCCTAAAGCTGACAAATAAGGATAATATTTTTTGATTGCCTTCATATATGCAAAGACTCCTCCGGCGCTCACAGTCCTCGATCAACCGCGCAGATTCAGAAGACCAGGTACTTTTCGGCTTCTTTAAGTATTCTACTACGTTTTTGCAGATTTTCCAGGGAACGCAGCCTGATGCCGGACTGCCGGAGCGCCATAATCCTTTCCACCGTTACCTGCCCCAGACCCGGGACGCGCAGCAGGCGCGCTTGCGGGTCTTTATTGGCGTTGACCGGAAAGAATTCCGGGTGGCGCCGCGCCCAGACCTCCTTGGGGTCGGCGTCAAGAAACAGATTATTCCCGGCGTCCAGCGGTATCTCTTCGGCGCTGAAACCGTATTTACGTATCAGCCAGTCGGCCTGGTAGAGCCGGTGTTCGCGCGTCAGTATTTCCGAATTGCTGAAAGAGGAATTCTCTCCGGGAAGAGAACTGTCCCCTTCTCCTCTCTGGTAAGCGCTGAAATATACGCGCGACAGCCCCATTGTCTTGTACAACCCGTACGAACAGCCGATGATCTCGGCGTCCGTCTCTTTGGAAGCGCCGACCACAAACTGCGTAGTCTGTTTTATTCCGCGGCCGCGGAAATCGCCGCTCCGCAGCCCGCCGATCAATCTCAAAGGTTTAATAATATCGTTAAGATAATCTTTCCCGGCGCCGAAATAACGGAAATTGTCTTCTCCGGCGGTCTCTATATTCAAGGAAACCGCGCTCGCCAGCGAAAGGCTCCGGCGAATGGCGTTCTCGGAAGCGCCTGGTATGATCTTCAAATGTATATACCCCCGAAAACGCTCCCTGCGCAAAAGAAGAGCCACGCGGTTGATCTTTTCCATACTGGCATCCGGGCTGCCGTTGACGGCGCTGCTTAAAAAAAGCCCGCTCACCTTGCCGGACCTGTAATATGAAAAAAATATCCTTGCCGTTTCTTCCGGAGTCAAAGAACAACGCGCGGCAGGCGAACCGGCGCGAAGCGGGCAGTATTTACAGTCATTCACGCAATCGTTGGAAAGAAGCGTTTTAAAAAGGAATGTCGTGCCTCCCCCCGGCATAAGCACGGGATAGATCCATTTGCCGTCCTTTGAACGCCGGCGGTGCTCATCATTGCGGGTCGCGCAGGCGCAGGCAAGGTCATATTGCGAGTCACGCGAAAGTATTTTGAGTTTTTCCCCGGTGTCCGGGGTCTTTTTTATCAAAACCATTTTAAGTAATTTAACCCGGTTGCATATCCATTGCGGCGCTGAAAACAAAAACCTCCGCCGTTAAAGGCGAAGGTTTTTATTTTTTTTCAGCCGAAGGCCGATCCGCTTTTGCGGATACGTCCCGGATTTATTCCTTCCAACGCGGGACGCGCAAATTCTATCTTTAGATTATATCATAAACGGCGCGTTTGTCAATACAGCGCGCTGATCATACGCTGAAATACCAGCCTTATTTTCGCAAGGTTTCATCTATACAATTGATCAATTCATCCACCCTCACCGGTTTAGCCAGGAATTTCCTGCCGCCGATCACGCTGTCGTTATCATCCACCTCTTCCTTCTCCACTATCGCGGTCAGGAACACAACCGGCACATTCCTGGTCACGGGATTCTCCGATAGTTGCATCGCCACATCTGAACCGTCCATATCCGGCATTACGATATCCAGGAAGATCATATCCGGTTTGAATTCTATGGCGGCAGGAAGCCCCAACGTCCCCTTGTTCTCCACTCTCACGTCATACTTGCCGGTCTTTTCGAGATTCAGCTTTACCAGGTACGTAAAAGCCGCTTCATCGTCTATTATCAGTATTTTCTTCGGCACCGTGGTAGCCTCCTTGGTTAGGTTTTCAGAATTATCTTCACTCTTACTCCGCGCGCGTCTTTCCTGTTATCAACGCTGATCTTTCCGCCGTGCATATCTATTATATTTCTCACGATGGATAACCCCAGACCGCTGCCTCCCCTTTGGCGTTTAGTGGTGAAGAAAGGGTCGAAGACCTTTTCCAGGTTCTCCTCCGGGATACCCGGGCCGCTGTCTTCTATCTCCAGCACCGCCACCCTGCTGCCGGGCTCAAAGGTGCCGTCGCCGGCTTCACCTGTAACACCGTCAACTCCGGAAATTATGCTCCCGTAAGCCTTTATTGACACCTCCCCGTGTTCCGGCATAGCGTCGATCGCATTGACTAACAGGTTCACCAGCACCTGTTCGAACTTATTCCTGTCTATTTTGGCCGCGGGCAGGCCGGGGGCGAACAACTTGAAAACCTTTATCTTTTTCCTATCCAGTGAATTCTTGACCAGCAGCAAGGCGCTATCCACCACGCCGTCGATCTGCTCCGGTTCGACGCGCATCTCGGTCAGGCTGGAGAAATCGAGCAGGCCTTTTATTATCCTGTCCGCCCTGCCGACGGCTTCACTTATATACCCGAGCACCAGGCGGTTATCCGCCTGATCAAGCGTGACATTGTGAAAAAGATATTCCACTCCCTGCAGTATAACGGCCAGCGGGTTCTTCACTTCGTGCGCCACCCCGCTTGCCAAAGTCCCCACTGTGTCCATCTTGGCAGCCTGGATCAGCTGCGATTGATAAACCTTAAGCTGCCTATACGCTTCCGCCAGTTCCTCCTGCGCTTTTTTGCTCTCGGAAATATCATGCAGGGTCTCTATTGCGGCCACCACGTTACCGTCCGCGTCATATATCGGAGCGGCGTCGAAAATAATATATCTATCTTTGCCCCCCAGATTTATATACCAGCCTTCGGAATGCAGTCCGCCCTTGATAAGTTCCGATTGCGCCTGTACCGGGTAAAGTTTAGACATATCCCCGACATTACCGTCTATTATTATGTCCGCTACGCACGGGCGGGGTGATTTATAAAAAGCCGTCCAGTGCATATTGGTATTCATAACGTCCACGGCTCTTGTTCCGGTCAGTTCCTCGCAGGCCCTGTTCCAGTAAATAACTTTATGCTTGGAAGTGATCACGAACGTCGCCACAGCCGAATTCTGGATGATCGATTTTATGAATTCGTGGTTGCTGCGCAGCTCATTTTCCGCCAGCTTGTATCCGGTTATATCTTTTATAATACCGCTAAAACCGCAGAAACCGCCTTTTTCATCAAGCCGCGGCATCGCGCTTATCTCCAGAAAAGCCTGTTGTCCGTCTTTACGACGGAGGGTGATCTCAAGTTTATTGAAACATTCCCTCGCCGCAAACTTTCCGGAGAGCAATTCCTTCTGCTTTTCATCCAGTCCGAAAGATAAAAAATGATCCGGATCCTTGCCGATGATCTCCGAAGACTCATACCCCAGTAAATCGGAGACCTGACGGCTGACATACGTATATTGACCTTCAGGGCCGGTCTCCCAGATCAGGATCCCCGAACTTTCCGCCAGTTGACGGAATTCTAAAGCTGTAACGCATCCCGGTTTTCTCCGCGTCTCATCCATAGCTTCCTGCGATCTTAAATGAATTTCCCCCGGCTAAAGCCGATGATATTTCTACATAGAGAAATAATGTTTAATATAACAATAACAACAACTTACTCCAACAATTCCCTTGCGTCAATAGGATAAATAGCGCAGGCCTTCACTTTAACGCGCCTGTCCGGCAAACCAGGGCAAATTTCCCTGCGCTTTTCCTTATTTTCCTTTTCTGCGTCTTATAGTTCACTGCGATCAACCCGAACCTCGGCCGGAATCCTTTATCCCACTCGAAATTATCCAGCAGCGACCAGTAAAGATACCCGGTCACATTGACTCCTTTGTGTATGGCGCGATGAATACTTTTCAGGTGCCCGCGGATATACTCCCAGCGCAGATCGTCATCGGGAGTGCAAATGCCGTTCTCGGTGATCATCACCGGCAGGCGGTACTTCTTCAACCCCAAAAGCAGATCATACAACCCCCTCGGATAGATATCCCACCCCAGGGAATTCTTCCTGACCGGATGATGGTGTTTTTTACAGACATCGAAAACAAGGTTCCCCAGCCCGTTCTTGACGAGGTCCACAAGCTGCCGCGAGTAATAATTGATCCCTATGAAATCCAGTGCCTTATCGCGCATAACCCTGTCCAGGAACCCCAGATTATACCATTTATGCCGGAAACTGACCGCCAAACGGTTCTTTAAATCAGGATTACAGGGCACAAAGGCCATTACATTCTGGGCGATACTCACGCCCGGTGCCGGTAGTTTCATCCGCTTGTAAATATTATGTATCAGGCGATACGCCTTGATGTGCGCCGCCGCCAGGTTCTCTTCGACCAGGGCCGCTTTCAAATATGACTGCGCCTGCGGGGGCCATACCCCGAAAATATAACTATGAGAAATATAAACCGTGGGCTCGTTTATGGTGATCCAATAGTGGACGTGCTTTGCCAGGCTGCGGACAACGACATCGCAATAGCGCAGAAAACGCTCAACCGACCTGCGGTCTTCCCAGCGCCCGGACCTGGCGAACCAGATGGGATTGGTAAAATGATGCAGCGTGACGACCGGTTCGATGTTTCGCGCTTTCAAAGCCAGGATAACATCGAGATAATGCTTCAATTCTTTACGGGAGAACTTCCCTTCCCGTGGTTCGACACGGCTCCATTCAATGGAAAGACGGTGCGCGTTATGGTGCAGTCCGGCGGCCAGGTCAAAATCTTTTTCGTAAAGCTGATAGTGCCGGCAGGCGGAAGAGGATTCTTCGTGCCCGGTCAATTTCTCCCACAGCCACCAGTCAGATGCGGAATTGCCGCCTTCAACCTGGTAGGCGGAAGTCGCCGCTCCCCAGAGGAAATTACGCGGAAATTTGATCATAAAGCGATTATAACATTAGAAGTCGGGAAAGACAAGGAACGGCCGCAAAAACTGGTTCTGGGTGCTGGGTTCTCAAAACTACCGGTTCTGGATTTTGGATTCTGGTAGAAACTATTTAAAGTATTTACAAAAACAAATTACAGAAAACCCGAAACCAGCTTCTTGCTTTTTCTAAAACATAGAATTGGTTTTTTGTTTTTCCCAGAACCTAAAACCAAAAATCCAGAACCTGTCTTTTAAAATAATGCCATTGACTAAACTGCCGCGGAAGTGTAGATTATTTGAATGCCTTATTTAATAAAGCTGATCAATAAAACCTACAAAATGGCCCACCCCAGGGAACGCAAGGTAGTGATGAACAATGTCGCTTCCCTGACCTCTCTGCAGGCAATGACCTATATCCTGCCGTTGATAATTATGCCGTATCTTTTCCGGGTAATAGGCCCGGACAAATTCGGGCTGATCGCCTTTGCCCAGGCATTCGCGCAGTATTTCACGATCCTGACGGATTACGGATTCGGTATCTCCGCCACTAAAGAGATCTCGCTTTGCCGCAACGAACGCTGCAGGGTCGAAAGCATCTTCTCTTCTGTAATGGCGGTCAAGATCGCCCTGGCGTTCTTCAGCCTGCTGGCTTTAAGCATCCTTGTCTATTTTATCCCCAAGTTCAGGCAGGACTGGCCGGTCTATCTGCTAAGTTTCGGGGCGATCGTCGGCAACACTATTTTTCCGGTATGGTTTTTTCAGGGCACGGAGAAAATGCGGCATATCGCCGACCTGAACATTCTCGGGGGCGTGATCCTGGCGTTACTCATCTTTACCTGCGTAAGAACTCCTGACGACTATCTGCTGGTACCGCTGATAAACTCCGCGGTAATGATGATCACCGGGATACTGGGGCTTTATATAGTATTCAAAAAATTCGGGATATCGTTCAAGTTCCCCGGCTACGGTAATATCCGCGGCCAGTTAAAAGCCGGCTGGGACATCTTTATCTCCAACGTAGCCATAAATTCCTACACAACGACCCGTGTTTTCGCGGTGGGATTACTGACCAATAATACCGTCACCGGATTTTATTCCATGGCGGAAAAGATCGCCAACGCGGTGCAGACCTTCCCTCTCTACTCCTTCTCGCAGGCGATCTTTCCGCGTCTAAGCCGGATATTCCACAAAGACAGGCTCAAAGCCTTTCATCTTATGCAAAGGATACAATTGATCACCACGCTTATCTCGTTGATCTGCCTGCCGTTGATCTTCGTTTTCGCGCGCGTAATAGTGAAGGTAGCCTGCGGAGGGGTCAATCCGGAAACAGTATTCTCTCTTAGATTACTGCTTATCGCGGTGTTTTTCGTGGCCGCCAACGCTTTTCGCGTCCAATTCCTGCTGGTCTGCGGCAAAACCGGTATCTATTCCCGTATTCATATAGTGATGGCGCTGTTCGGCCTGCCCCTGATATTCGCGCTGATCAAAGCTTTTTCCTATACCGGAGCGGCCCTTTCCACCGTGATCATCGAAATAGGCATCTTCGCGATCACCTTCGTCACCGTCAGTAAACTGCGCTTCCCGAAAACTCCCCGCGGGCAGCATTTAGCGTTCCGGCATTGAGCGCAAAGTTCCGGAGCGCTCTTTCTTCTCTGTAAAAACGATTATTTTATTCATAATGTCCACGCATTCCACCGGATAAAGCCCTACGCTGGTCTCTGCGGAAAGCATCACGTAATCGGTGCCGTCCAGTATGGCGTTGGCGACGTCGGAAACCTCGGCCCTGGTAGGGATACGGTTCTCCGTCATACTCTCCAGCATCTGCGTGGCGGTGATCACGAACTTTCCGGCAAGATTACACCTGCGGATCAGTTCTTTTTGTATAAGCGGGACCTCGTAGACGGGAAGGGATATCCCCATATCTCCGCGCGCCACCATGATCCCGTCGCAGACGCGCATTATCCCGCCGATATTGCGGATACCTTCACGGTTCTCGATCTTGGCGATGATCTTCGGGAGCCGGCCGGCGCCGATATACTCTCTTAACGCCGTTATATCGCCGCTGTCCCTGACGAAGGACTGCGCGATAAGATCCACGCCGTGCTCCAGGCAGAAATCAAGATGCAGTTTATCTTTAGCGGTCAAGCCTTTGAAATCTATTTTCACGTCCGGCATATTGATCCCCTTACGCTCTTTGATCAAACCCGGCACGACCACTCTTGTTTTCAGCCTGTCCCCTTCGCAGCCTTCCGAAACCAGATCGATGTTCCCGTCGTCAATATAAATATGCCTGCCTTTTCCTATCTTCTCCAGCGGCCCGGCGTAATCAAACGGCAGAAGACCGTCTTCCCCCGGGATATCCTTCTGCGTCATCCAGATCACCTGCCCCTTATCCGCTTTTAACGGCCTGCCCGCCTTCAGCCTGCCGCCCCTGACACGGTATCCTTCCAGGTCTCCCAGTATCCTGACCTTACTGCCGTGCTTGCGGTTCAGGCTTCTGACCAAACGGATGTAGCCGAGGTGCTCCTTAAGGCTGCCGTGGGAAAAATTAAGACGCGCGACATCCATACCGGCGCGTATCATCTTCAACAGCACAGGCGCTTTTCCAGACGCCGGGCCGAGCGTGCAGATTATTTTAGTTTTTGCCATTTCGCCGCTTCTTTCCCCGCCATCCCGTTCCGTTACTAATCAACTCATTCTTCTAAGATCAAAATTTAAATTCAGATTGCGGAAGTTTATCCTTGATCAAATCAGTTATTCTACCGACAAAAAGTTTTGCTGTATTTATAGCCTCTTGCGCCTCTTTCGATGAACATGGAATATCCGGCTCGTAGATAAATCTATTTCGTTTCTTTCTCATAAAATCATAATCATACATTAATTTCCTGCAATCTTCCCCCAAAGCCGTACTGACAAATCTAACAACCGTGGCATGCTTATCTTTTATTTCTGGTCTGTATCCTTCGGCAAACATCAAAGCCAACCCGCACCTTAATATCGCGTTATAGGCATAATTAAAAGCGCATTCTTCATCTTCAGGCAAATTCCTGACGGCTGTTCTAATGTCGACCTTCGCCCGTTTAAGAAGATTAGTTACAGTCTTCAAATCAACCGGGCATCTTTTAATTATACCTTGTTTCAGAAAATCATGCACTGTCTCTTTATAGATCATCCTCTTTACCTGCAAGCATAATCTTGGGATTATTGATAAGTTCAGTAATAAAACCTCTGTGTTCGGACTTTCTTCTCAGATATTCTTCGCGGGAATAAACAGTTACATTTATCTCCCTATTAAGTTTGCGTTCAAGCTTCATAATAAGCTCATGCAGGCGGGAATTATTGAAGTCCCCGATAACCATCACATCAATATCGCTTGTAGCTTTTTCCTTCCCGGAAGCGAACGAGCCGTATATAAAAGCCGTTTTTATACCCCGCAACCCGCATAAAACATTACGTAACGCCCCTTCGAGCCCTATCGTCTTAGAGATAAGACTCTTAAGTTCACGGAATAAAGGATGTCTGATATTAAGAGTATAGAAGACAAGATTGCCGGTTTGTTCCGTAAGCAATATACCGTCCCCCTTAAATTTAAGGAGTTCCCTGCGGATGTTACCTGCGGAATAACACAGCAAACGCTCTAATTCGCGTAAATAATATTTTTTAGAGGGATTCGTGAAAAAAATAGTCAGCAGATCACGCCTGACCATTGACTTTGTTATGTATAAACCGGTGAGCATACAATTGCACTCCTTTCCGAGTACAATTGTACTCTATTTAGAGTACAGAGTCAAGAATAAGCTGACACTAACCGATAGCCGTGCTTCCGCGCTCTTCGGTCCGGATACGCACGCAATCCTGCAGGTCAAGAATAAAGATCTTACCGTCCCCGGTTTCTCCGGTTTTAGCTCCACGTATGATGGCCTGGACGGCGAGTTCGGCGAATTTATCGTTCACCGCGATCTCCAGCCTTATCTTTCTCAAGAGATTCCCGGTTTCCCTGGCTCCGCGGTAAACCTCGGTAATCCCTTTCTGTCTGCCGTGCCCGAGGACTTCGCTTACCGTCATCAGGTTGATCTCCGTCTTATACAATTCTTCCTTTACCATTTCCAGTCTGTCCGGCTGTATGATCGCGATAAGTAATTTCATCATCCCCTCCTATTCCAGGACCGTGTAGGCGCTCTCGCGGTGCTGCGTAAGATCCAGCCCCATAATCTCTTCCCTCTCCTTGACGCGTATCACGAAAAAGACATCCACTAATTTATATATTATATACGTCATTACGAAAGTATACAAGGCGGCTGCCGACACCGCAATGAGCTGAACCAGGAACTGTCCGGGATTACCGAAGAACAACCCGTCCGCTCCTGCGGGATTGATCGCCCGCGAAGCGAACAAGCCGGCCGCGAGCGTCCCCAGTATGCCTCCTATACCGTGCACACCGAAGGCGTCCAGAGAATCGTCATAATTGAATTTAGGTTTGATCACCGCCACCGCTATGAAACAAACGATACTGGCGGCAATGCCGATTATCACCGCGGAACCTACGCTGACGAATCCGGAAGCGGGAGTGATCGTGGCCAGGCCGGCTACCGATCCGGTAACTATACCGAACACAGTGGGTCTGCCGTTACGCACCCATTCCAATAAAGCCCAGCTTAAACCGGCGGCTGCCGCCGCGGTATTCGTCACCAGAAAAGCGTTTACCGCCACTTTGTTCACCGCCAGGGCGCTCCCGGCGTTAAAACCGAACCAGCCAAACCAAAGTAATCCGGTACCCAGCACTACCAAGGGGAGATTATGCGGGGAAGGATTATGATTAAGATTCTTGCGTTTCCCGATGATCAGCGTCGTCGCCAGCGCCGCTATCCCGGCGCTGGTATGCACCACGATCCCGCCGGCGAAATCCAGCACTCCCATCTGGCGCAGCCATCCGCCGCTGCCCCAGACCCAGTGGCAGAGCGGATCGTAAACGAACGTGGTCCAAAGCAAAGCGAAGACCAGGAACGCGGAGAACTTCATCCTCTCCGCGAAAGCGCCGATGATCAACGCGGGAGTGATCACCGCGAACATCATCTGAAAAAACATAAAAGCCTGGTGCGGGACCGACGCCGAATACGCCGCGAACGGCTCGAATCCCACTCCTTTGAGCCCGAACCATTCCCAGCCTCCCCAGAATCCGCTGCCGGGAGCGAAAGAAAGGCTGTACCCGAAAGCTACCCACTGCAGGCTCACCAAACATAATACCGCCATACACTGCATAAGCACACTTAAAACATTCTTCCGCCTGACCATACCGCCGTAGAAAAAAGCCAGACCGGGGGTCATCAACATAACCAGCGCCGATGAAAAAAGCACGAATAAAGTATCGACAGCGTTCACCATTTTAACCTATGCTCCTTTTAATTATTCCCGGTACGCTGCTAAAGCAAACCGGGATCGCTCCTCCTGCCGGTTTAAAGCCCGGAACGGCTGTCCTTTAGGCGGAGTTTGAGTAAAAAAAAGGCGTCTGTCACTCCGGATAACCGGAAAAACAGACGCCTTCCTGGCGTTTCCATCACACTCGCACAACCCCGTGCGGGTTATTTGTTAAATTATACAATTGCCTAAAAATAATGCAATAAGAATTTGACGATTATCGTTTTGAGTACTGCCGGGGCCTTAACGTATTCTTTATGCCGCTGCGGACGCGCGAAAGATACACCCCCTGCCGAACTTCTTTTTGATCCTGTCCACCGCTTTATGGACTTCCTCTTTTTTTTCTTCGCCTTGCGGTCTGAAAAGGGTCTGTTCATCCGCTCCCGAAAGATGAGAAACCCGCACACCCACCAGCCTTATTTTTCTGCCTTTATCGGAAAATCCTTCCCGGAGCCGCCTGACAACCCTGATCAATTCTTCCGGGAAATTCGTCGGTTCTGCTAATGTGACCGACCGGGTATAAGTCTGAAAACCTTCCAGCCTGATCTTCAAAGTTACCGTCCTGCCTTTAAGTTCCGCGTCCCGCAACCTGTCGGAAACAAGTTCGCAGAGACGAAAAAGCTCCCGCTCCACCGCTATTTTATCGTTTGTGTCCCGTTCAAATGTGCTTTCATTGCTCACCGACTTCGCTTCGCGCTCGGAGATGACCTCGCCGGTATCGATACCGCGGCTCGCTTCCCAGAACCAAATGCCGTTCCTGCCGAAAACCCCGGTCAATTCTTCTTTACTCCTGCGACCGAGGTCGCCGATAGTACGGATCCCCATATCGTTAAGCGCGGTTTTCGTTTTCTCCCCTACTCCCCACAAACGCCCCACATCCAACGGACTGAGAAAATCAAACAGTCCGTCATTATTCACTTCCAGTAAACCGTCCGGTTTTGACAAGTCGGAAGCGATCTTTGCCGCCATTTTGGTAGGGGCCAGCCCCACGGAAGCGGTAAGTCCCGTCGCCGCTTTTATCTTATCTTTCATCGCCAAGCAAGACCGGTAAGGAGTACCGTGCAGTTTATAACTGGCGCTGATATCCAGAAAGGCTTCATCGATGCTGACCTGTTCGACAAACGGAGAGAACCCGCGCAGGATGCCGATTATCCGTTCCGAAACTAAATTGTACTTTTCCATATCCACCGGCAGGAATATTGCCTGCGGGCATTTTTGGTAGGCTGTCGAGATCGGCATCGCTGAACGCACCCCGAACTTACGCGCTTCATAAGAACAAGTGGAAACTACGCCCCGGCCCTTGCCCTGTTTAGGGTCCGCTCCCACGATCACCGGCTTGCCGCGGTACGCCGGATTGTCCCTCTGTTCAACCGCGGCGAAGAACGCGTCCATATCCAAATGCACAATATACCGTTCATTACCCATTTCAATCACTTAAACCTCGTGTTTAGTCCCCCGTCCTTCATGCCTCGTGCCTCGTTTTTCTTCCCAGAGCCCAAAACCCGTTATTCTATATTCCTCGTCGCCACCAAATTCACTCCCAGCCCCAAAAAATCGGCAGCGATGACATCGCCTGCGCGTACCGGCTTATTTACCTTAAATTTCTTTATCACCGCCGCGGCTCCGGCCACCTTTGATTTCGGTATAGGCTGATCGGTCCTCACCGGCAGCATTTTCAAAGGCAGACCTTCGGTCAAAACCGTGGAAGTAAGAATACGCAATGGATTTTCCACCTCGGTCCTGGCGTAAATCTCCCCCTTGGGACATTTATTGCCGCTGACCTTCACCACCCGGCAATTCTCGGTCTCCACGTTCAAAACGCAGCTTCTCGGACATTCAATACAGGTAAATTGTTTATTTATCATCTATCCTTCCCGCCTCTCATCCCTCGTCCTCAATCACTCATCATTCGCTACCACCCGGGGACACTTCTGACGTAACCAACTGCGGGAGTAAGGGTAAGGCGGACCAGGTCCCGTTTTTTGCGTTTTTTGCCTAACAAAATAGCAAAATAGCAAGACGCTGTTGCTAAGCCACTTATTAACAATAAGTTCCGCAACAATTCTTTCACCATCACCGCGTAGTTTATATTTCATCCCTGCTTCGCTCACCCCGGAGCAAGGTTTTTTTTAGAACCCAACACCCAGAACCCGTTTTATTTAAGGTATTCCGCCGCCACACGTCCGGCCTCCATACTGTCGACAGTGACGGAATCCGCCAAATCGTACACTTTAAAGGCGTTGCCGCAGACGAACAATCCTGGAATGGATGTCTTATTTATCTCTTCTGAAACCGGAGAATTGGTTTTTCTGTCCAGAGAAACCCCTGCCATTTCTATCAATTCGTTCTCCGGGATCAACCCCACCGAGATCAATAGCGTATCACACTCCAGACGGAACCCTGAACCGGGAATTTCCTTCAATTCTTCATCCACCCGGACGACATCCACCGCCTCCAGACGGTTTTTGCCATACACGCGCGCGATCTTATGCCGGAAATAAAGCGGTATTTCAAAATCTTCCAGGCATTGCGCCACGTTACGCGCCAGGCCGCGGCTCTGCCCCTGTATCTCCACTACCGCTTTGACCCGCGCCCCTTCCAGGATAAAACGCCGCGCCATAATCAATCCGATATCTCCGGAGCCGACGATCACCGTTTCTTTCCCGGGCAGCAGGCCTTCTATATTGATAAGCTTCTGCGCCAAGCCGGCAGAAAAGATCCCCGCGGGCCTGGTCCCGGCGATATGCACCATTTCCCTGGTCTTTTCCCGGCAGCCGGTGGCCATGATCAACGCACGCGCTCTCACGTTTTTCACTTTTCCGGGTTTAAAATAAGTCAGCGTTTTACCGGCGGTAAGCTGGACCACAAATGATCTCAAACTCACATCTATTTCTTTCACCGCTTTTATTTTTTCGATAAAACGCAGCGCGTATTCCGGTCCGGTGAGTATTTCCTTGAAATAATTCAGGCCGAAACCGGTATGTATGCACTGGTTAAGTATCCCCCCGAGATACTGGTCGCGCTCCAGAAGCAGGATATCCCTGACTCCGTGCTCATAAGCCGAGAGCGCAGCGGCCATCCCCGCCGGCCCGCCGCCGACTATTACCAGTTCGCGCTCAATCATAAGACCGATCCTCTTTCACCAATTCAGAGCCTTTACCCCTTTTGCTTATTTCGGTAAGCGGGATCTTGCGTTCTTCTGCGAGTATACGCATTATCCTGGTGGTGCAGAAACTGCCGTGGCAGCGGCCTGCCTGGGCGCGCGTGCGGAATTTTATCCCGTCCATAGTCCGTGCGCCGCGTCTTACGGCCTCGCGCACTTCTTTGGCCGAGACCATCTCGCAGCGACAGACAATATCCCCGTAAGCGGGGTCTTTTTTTACCAGCCGCCCGGTTTTAGAAATGGGAACGGAAAACAAATGCGCTATTTCAGTCTGCCGGGAGGAGAAGAAAAACTTCTTTTTCAGGACCAGCCCGCGCGTCTTTAAAATACCCGCGACCATCAACGCGATGGCCGGGGCGGCGGTCAAACCGGGTGATTGTATGCCGGCGACGGTCACCAGCCCCGGGACCTTATCTTCATAACGGATAATAAAATCCTCCCCGGCCGCCGGCCTTAAACCGGCGAAATAAGCGATAATATCTTTTTCGTTTATCGAAGGGATCATCCTGCGCGCGCCCGCCAGTGCAGCCTGCAATCCGGCATCGGTAGTGGAACGGTCTTCCTTATCGGCCACATCCTGCGCGGTAGGGCCGATCGTCGGATTGCCGTCGGCGGTCTTGATCACCAGCACGCCTTTGGAAACTTTTGTCGGCAGCGGAAAAAGCAGATGCCTGGCTATATGTTCGCGCTTTTTATCCAGTATAAATTCTTCTCCTTTACGGGGAACGATCCTGAAATCGTTTATCCCGGACATCGCGGCGACCTCGTCGGCGAAAAGACCGGCGGCATTGACCAGAAATCGCGCGTTGAAACTCCCCTGATCGGTCCGCACCTCAAAACCTTGCGCAGTCTTCTCAATACCGGTTACCCTCTGCCCGGTATGAATCTCCACTCCGTTCTTAACGGCGTTCTCGCAAAGATCATAAACCAGACGATAGGGACTGATGATGCCTGCGGTCGGAGCGTAAAGAGCGGCGAGGGCGTCCGGGGATAAATTCGGTTCGTTACGCTTAAGCCAGCGCTTATCCACTATCCGTAATCCGGGCACGCCCAGGATCTGCGCTTCTTGCTTTAACTCCCGCAAACGGAGAGCCTCTTCGTCGCTGAAAGCGACGATCAATTCCCCCGTCTCTTTAAAATCAACGCCCAGTTCGCGGGAAATCCTCCGGATCAACAGGTTACCCTGCACGCACAACTTCCCTTTCAACGAACCGGCGGGATTCTGCGTGCCGGGATGGATGATCCCGGAATTGGATTTGGAAACCCCGAAAGCGTACTCCTCCTCTTTCTCCAGGACGACGACAGCGAGTTTATAACGGGAGAGCTCCCTGGCGATCGCCGCGCCTACCACACCGGCGCCGATAATCAACACATCGTAGTTCCTCATTTCGAAAGCGTCCTTTGCACCGCAGACAACCATCCTTTATATAGACCATCGGCAGCGGCTTTAGGCATCCCGGGCCGGAACACCCTATCTCCTCTCCAGCAGCGCCGGATCTCCGCGCTATCTTTCCAATAACCGCAGGCAAGACCGGCCAGGTAGGCTGCGCCCAAAGAAGTGCTTTCGATTACCTTCGGCCTGACAACTTCGATACCCAGAACATCCGACTGGAACTGACAAAGAAAATTATTGGCCGCGGCGCCTCCGTCCACCTTTAAACTCTTGATCTTATACCCGGAATCCTTCTCCATCGCTACAAAAACATCCTTACTTTGATAACACATCGCCTCCAGCGCGGCCCTGGCAAGATGACCGGCGGTGGTGGCGCGGGTTATCCCGTAGATCGCACCGCGCGCCTCCGCGTCCCAATATGGAGCGCCCAGGCCGGTCAACGCCGGGACAAAATACACGCCCTGGTTGTCCGGCAGAGAAACCGCCATCCGCTCCGACATCGCAGAGGACTTCAACAATTTCAATCCGTCGCGCAGCCACTGAATAGCCGCGCCGGCGATAAAAACAGCGCCTTCCAAAGCGTATACCGGCTCGCCCTGCGGACCGCAGGCCAGTGTGGTGATCAAGCCGCATTTTGATACCGCCCGCTTCTTCCCGGTATTCAAAAGTATAAAACAGCCTGTGCCGTAAGTGTTCTTCACCGTCCCCGGATCAAAACACGCCTGTCCGAATAACGCAGCCTGCTGGTCTCCGGCTATACCGCATACGGGAATGCCGGCCGCGAGCCTGCCAATCCTGACGCTTACGGCAAACTTCCCGCTGGAGCGCCTGACTTCTGGCAGGATCGAAAGCGGGATACGGAATTCTTTGAGTATCTCCTCGTCCCATTCCAGCTTTTCGATATTGAAAAGCATCGTGCGCGAGGCATTGGTGAAATCCGTGGCGTGCGTCTTCCCGCCGCTTAGATTCCACAGCACCCAGCTATCGGTAGTACCGAACAGCAGTTTTCCCTGCCCGGCCCTCTTCAACGCGCCGGGCACGTTCTTCAATATCCATTCTATTTTTGTGGCGGAGAAATAAGCGTCGATAGGCAAGCCGGTCTTTTTAGAGAAAAATTCCGCAGCGCCTTTTTGTTCCTTCAACGCCGCGCAGCGCCGAGCCGTGCGCCGGCATTGCCAGACAATGGCGTTATAAACCGGCTTGCCGGTCTCTTTATCCCAGATAACGGTGGTTTCGCGCTGGTTGGTAATTCCGATGGCTGCAATCTCCGCTTCCGGCACCTGCTTCAAGACCTTCTGAACGGAATTATTCACGCTGCGCCAGATATCCAAAGGATTATGTTCCACCCAGCCCGGCCCGGGAAAATACTGTCTGAATTCCTCGTAAGCCATAGCTACTTTATCGGCGCGCTTATCGTATAATACGGCGCGGCTTCCGGTAGTCCCCTGGTCGATGGCTAAGATATATTTCATCATACCCTTTCGTTTACCCAGTTTAAAATATCGTTAAACACTTCTTCCCTGCCCAGATCCACGGAAAGTGAATGCAGCATCGACGGATAACGGAGCATTGTCTTGTCCGCTGTCTTCAATCCGCGAAAAACCTTCTCCGTTCCAGCGGGATCCACGAAATTATCGTAATCCACGGCGATCTGGAAGAGGACCGGTCCGGTCAATTTTTCCTTCAGAGAATCCACCCGCGCCTCGGCAAGCAGGATATTCACCAACAATACCGGAGTGGCCACCCGGATCTCCCGTTTATCCGTATCCATCACCCTGCGGTATACGGGATCGCGCGTGCACATCTCCGCGGTGAACGGCAGACGCATCTGTTTTTTGGGATTGAATACACGATAAAAAAACATCCGCAGATAATCAAAAACCCCGGCCTTCAGCCTGTTCTTGAAAGCCGGGGCAAGACAGATAAGCCCGTTGAATAAACCGGGATTAAAACAGGCGGTAAGAAAAACGATCAATCCGCCCATACTCTCCCCGGCAAGAAATATCTTCTTCCCCGGATGTTCGCTCCCGATTATGCCGCGCAGTGTCTTTATATCGTTGAAATATATCTCGAATGAATCGATATGGCCTTGAAGTTCCGGGGTCTCGCCGAAACCTCTCAAGTCGATAGCGTAAGAAGTTATCCCGCTGCGCTGAAGGAATTCAGCCAGGAATTGCCACCTGCCGCCGTAAGAACCGAGCCCGTGCACGAGCAAAAAGACGGCCCGCGTTCCGGCGGCTTCCCACTTTCGGTAAACTATGCCTGTCTTGTTATCGATGATCGCCATAAAGGGGCCCCGGTCAGTTGTTCTGCTGTAATAGCAACAGGTTACACCTGAAGTGAGCCCGCGTCAAGTATCTCCGCTTCGACGGCCTCTTCTTAGGCTTTCTTCAATGACAGCCGTGCATCCGGCAGGCGTTCTCGGCGGTTATTTCTTTCAGTTCCCCTTTTTTATAAGCGGCTGCTATATCGGAGACTTTTTCCCCTTCGGCCAGGAACGCTTTGATGCCGCCGTTATTCAGCTGCGCCACTGCGCGCATTCCCATACCGCGGCAGACGACCGCGTCTATGACGGACTGTCCCAGCGCGTTCAACGGATGGCACGTCCCGTGCGAATGATGCGCGTTGTTATTGTCGATAACGTTCACGGAACCGTTCTCCGTATCATAAATGGTGAAATACGGCGCGCTGCCGAAGTGCCCGTAAACCGCGCCTTCCAATCCTTTGTTGTCCCCGGTAGGTATGCATATCTTCATTCTTCCTCCTTTTTCATCTGCGTTCAAATTCCCGAAGTCATCGCCGTCCACCCCCGCCTGTCCCGCTTTTTTCTATCCGCAGCGCTTTCGAATTCAACAACGCATCCGCTATCTTTCTGTGCGCCGACTTTATAAGATTGCCGAACGTCTGGCGGGAAATCCCCATTTTCCCGGCGGCCTTCTCCTGGTAGAGCATATTCAGGTCGGCAAGCCTGACCGCCTCAAGTTCATCCATCTCCAGCTTAACCTCTTCCAGTCCGCGAAAAGGCACACCGCGCGGCTTGAAATAATCCGCTTCCGGATCACAACATATTTTGCGGCATTTACGCGGCCTCGGCATTCTCCCCCCTTTCGTGAGTTATTGGCATTTGCCAATAATATACGCCTCCCCTGCCCGGCTGTCAAATCCTTTAATCCCGCGCCGCTCCCGGCGCATAAAAAAAACAAGGGCCAAAACGGCGCATTTACCGCTCCGGCCCTTGTGGCCCATTTCCCAAAGATCACTACTACATTATAAAACAAGTTCTTAATACTTGAGAATCGAAAGTAGAAAGTTGACCGCGATCTAAACCGGTATTTATTTTTCTAATTTCGATTTTCGATTGCTCTGTGCGCTGTCATACTAAAAACTAATTTTACAGCGCACTACCGCTGCTATTTATTGTTTGTTTTTTTGTTGGTCACGGACATCTTCACGATCTTCTTCACGCTCTCCGCGACATTGGTTCCGGCTTTAAGCGTAACCTTGACGTGGTCCTCGGCTTTAAGTGTCGGGATAATGGACGGGTCGACCATAATGGTCTTCGACTCCCCTGTTTTGTTCTCCTTCACTACGATCTCATTCTTCGCCGCATCAACGGAAGCGACAGTTCCCCTGACGATATCAACGGCGGGTTCCGTCTTTTTTACGGCCGCGGTTTGGGCAAAACCCGGGATGGAGACTCCGGCCACCAGAAACATTACTAAAGAAATTGCCATTAACTTTTTCATTTTAAGACCCTTTCTTATATTGACGGTTTTTAACGGATATGATAACGTCCCGCCCGTCGTCCTCCGGCAGTTTAAAACCGGCGGGAACTAACGCGTTTTATCCATTTTCCAAAGATTATTTTACGGGAGTTTATGCTGCTTGCAAGAGCACGGGAAAGACCGGGGGGGATTTTTCGTGGTTTTCAAGGTATGCCTGGATAAACCGCGGTATAAGAGAAACATCGCAAAGTTCGGAAAATATATTCTCGCTGGAAAAGATCTCCGCGAACAAATTGCCATAACTAAAAAGACCGTCAATATTGCATAAAATATCCAGGGCGGCATCGTCATCTTCGCAGGCCGCCTTACTGAAAGCTACGAGCGAAACCGTTATAACACAGGCTAAAACTAATCGTAAAAAGAAGGCTTTTCTCACTATTCCATCCGCAACTGGACTAACCCTCATTGAATTAGGAGAATGAAGCTCCCCGGGCTTGAAGCCCGGGGGTTCTCTGCTACTTGAGCGAAATTCCTCCGAAGCAGTCCCCCTCTTTATACCTTCCCGTTGCCCCTGCGCATTCATCCCCAGGCTTAAGCCTGGGGTTTTCTGCGTAGGAGAATAAACCAATTTGAATAAATTATATTTTTTAGTGAATCCTTCTATTGTCTTGTTTTTATGTTCAAATATTCGGCTAATCAAATCGTTTGTTACGCCTGTATATAACACGTTATTATTAACATTGGTCAGGATATAAACAAACCCTTTCCTCATATCCGATTCTTCCTCTTCATGCCTCATGCTTCAGTTCTTTCAAATACGCGTCTATCGCCGCCGCGCCTTTCTTACCGGCGGCCATTGCCGAAATGACCGTGGCCGCGCCGCTGACGATATCGCCTCCGGCAAAGACCCCCGGAATAGAGGTCATCAGAGCATCGTCGGTCACCAGCGTCCCGTGCGGCCCGGTTTTCAATCCCGGGCAAGCCTTTGCCAGCAAAGGGTTGGGGTTTTGCCCGACAGCCACCACCGCCGTACCGGCATTTATTATGAATTCCGAACCCGGCAAGGCCAGCGGCCTGCGTCTTCCCGAATCGTCCGGCTCACCGAGTTGCATCTTAATACATTTTACCCCTGATAAAAGCCCCTGGGAATCAGCCAGAAATTCCAGAGGCTGGGTAAGAAAACAGAACTTTATTCCTTCTTCCACTGCGTTTTCCACTTCCTCCCGCCGTGCCGGCATTTCCGCTTCCGTGCGCCGGTAAACCAGAGACACGCGGCTTCCGAGGCGCCTGGCGCACCTGGCGCAGTCCAGGGCCACGTTACCACCTCCGACGACGATGGTCTCTTCCGCGACATTCACCGGAGTGGCGAGAGTAGGAAATTCATAAGCCTTCATCAAATTTATCCTGCAAAGGAACTCGTTCGCCGAATAAACCCCGGGAAGGTTCTCGCCTTTTATCCCGAGGAACTGCGGCAGACCGGCCCCTGAAGCGATGAACACCGCGGAAAAACCGCGTTTGCCCAGCAATTCCTCCAGGGAGATCGTATAACCGGCGAGCGTATCGGGGGAGATTTTTACTCCGAGGCCGCGCACATACGCTACTTCATCGGCAACTATCTTTTTGGGGAGCCTGAATTCTGGTATCCCGTAACTAAGCACGCCTCCCGGCAAATGCAAGGATTCGAATAATTCCACTGTGTATCCGGATTTGGCTAATTCGGCGGCGCAGGTAAGCCCGGCAGGCCCGCTGCCGATCACGGCTACCGATAAAGCCAGACCTGTTTTTTTGTCTTTTTCGATCATCGGAGGCATTTTAGCGCAGGCCGCGCTGTCGGCGGCAAAACGCTCCAGGGCGCCGATGTTCACCGGCTCGCCATTTTTATTCAAGACGCAGGCTTTTTCGCACTGCTCTTCCTGCGGACAAACCCTGCCGCAGATACCCGGCAGGCTGTTGCGTTCTTTTATTTTCGCCAGCGCCTCCGCAGGCTTTCCCTCTTTTATTAATTTTATGAATCCCGGGATATCGATATTCACCGGGCAGCCTTTACTGCAAGGAGCGTTCTTACACTGTAAACAGCGAGAAGCCTCGACAAGCGCTTCTTGTGGGGAGAATACACGGGTAACTTCGGAAAAATTATTTATCCGTGAGGATGACGGTTCTCGTGCCGGTTTTAGCCTCATAACTGTCCTGCTTTATCGTTGATCCGGATCTCTTTCCGGCGGTAGGTTTTTAACCGCGTTTTCAACTCCTCGAAATCTACCCCGGAAGCGTCAAACTCCGGCCCTTCCACACAGGCGAAAGCTGTTTTTCCGTGCACCGTACAGCGGCAGGCGCCGCACATACCTGTGCCGTCGACCATAATAGGATTCAGACTGACTATAGTTTTTATCCCGTAACCTAAAGAAAGTCCAGCTACCGCCTGCATCATCGCCACCGGACCGATAGCGTAAACCAGTTCCGGATAGACATTATGAGTGGAATTTTCCACCGAGGAAAGTATGCCTTTCAGGGGATCGGTAACCAGTCCTTTGCTGCCGTAAGAGCCGTCGTCGGTAACGATGATCAATTCCTTGCTGACTTCCCGCATAGCGTCCTCCAGTATGAGCAGTCCGCGGCTGCGGGCGCCGAGAATGGAAGTAACGCGGCTGCCCGCTTTATAAAAAGCGCGGGCTACCGGATAGAGTTCTGCGATGCCTACCCCTCCGCCGACGCAGATCACTTCGGAATATCCATTAATATGCGTAGGCTTGCCCAATGGACCCAGCAAATGAGCGATATTATCGCCGGGCTCCAGGAAAGAGAGCGTATTGGTGGAAAAACCGACTTTTTGAAAGATCAAAGTGATAGTGCCGCGGTCTTTATTCCAGTCGGCGATAGTCAAAGGAATACGTTCCCCTCCTTCCTTAGGAATGAGGATCACGAACTGTCCGGCCGCGGCCTTGGCAGCCACTTCCGGCGCCTCTACCTCCATACGCACGACTTCGGGAGAATAATATGTTTTGGAAATTATAAGCATATTCAAAATAACCGGTTCTGGGTTCTCGGTTCTGGGAAAAACAGGTTCTTAGTCTTTAGAACCTATTGCATTGTTACATAAGTTTTCGATAGCCGAGAATCGAAATTAGATCGTAATCGAGAACTTCCACCGAATCAAATCTCGATTTTCTACTCTCGATCCCGACGTTGCAATATTATTTGCAAGTCGGGACTCCGACCCTGTATTCCATACAGGCGTCGGAGTTACTCTGTGCGCTGCCACACTAAAAACTAATTTTACAGCGCATTAGTACCCAGAACCCGTTTTTAATTTTATCGAAAAGCAGTCCATAAACCTGCATTGTCCATGGTCCACAGCTTTTTACGTTTTTAATCTTCCTTCGTGCTTCGTCCTTCTTGCTTCGGAATGTATTCCAAATCCTCTATCCTGCACGCCGGAAAATGTTCAAACAGCGCTTCGCCTTTTTCTTTTCCCAGGACACAGATCGCGGTCGAGAGCATATCCGCGGTCAATCCATCGGGGGAATAAACCGTTACAGATGCCACCCCTGAATCAGCCGGATAGCCGCTGCGCGGGTCGATGATGTGCGAATAGCGTCTTTTTTCGTTGTTCCCGTAAATAAAAAACTGTTCGTAATCCCCGGATGTCGATATTGATCCGCCATTTATCTGCAGATTATTGACTGTTCCGGCTTCCCGGGGATTCTTTACCGCGACCCGCCAGGGCAGTCCTCCCGGCCCCTTTCCCATACAGCGAATCTGCCCGCCCGCATTGATCAGGAAATCATTTATGCCGGACTGTTTTAATTTCCTGGCGGCGAGCTCTATGGCGTAACCTTTTCCGGCTCCTCCCAGGTCCACTCCCATACCTTTGACGGAAAATTCTATCATATTATCGGCGGGGTGGAAAATTATTTTTTCGCTGCCCACCGATGGCAATATAGCGGATATCTCGGCGGCATCCGGGACCCGGAAGTTCCGGTCTTTAAAACCCCAGACGCGCACCAGCGGTTCCACGGTGATATCGAAGGCCCCGGAGCTCAAACGCGAGAATTCAACGCAGCGCGATAGCAGATCGTAAGTTTCCCGGGAAACCCTGCACTTGCCTTCGGAGTTGAGCCGGGATATTTCGCTGTCGGCGCGGTATTTACTTAAAAGCATTTCTATCCTGTTGATCTCGGCAAAGGCTATTTTAGGGGCCCTGGCGTCATAAGATATAACTTCGACATAAGTCCCCATCAACAGCCTTGTTTCTTTATGCAGCTGTCCCCTGCCGCAGCCCGATAAAAAAACGGCTATCGCGGCAAAAATACTAAGCAAGCTAATCTGATATCTCATAATGGGCTCTATTCTCCTTTTTTAAAAAGCGTTGAGTCGACCCGATACTTTGATACTGTATTTGTGCGTAATACTCACAACTTGATACTCAATCTATACGCAATACATAATACTATTTCTTTAGCACTTCCAGAAGTTTCGGCAGCGAAAGTGTATTGATAACATCCTTGCTTTTAAGCCAGCCGCGCCTTGCCGTAGCCACCCCGTATTTCATATTCCGTAATTGTTCCGGACGATGCGCATCGGTATTTACCGCCAGGCGCACCCCGTTTTCCGCTGCTATACGGCAGTTTATATCATCCAGATCCATTCTCTGCGCGTAAGCATTGATTTCCATATGGGTATTGGTGTCCGCGGCGGCCTTGAAGACCGTCTGTAGGTCTAACGGATACGCCTCGCGGACTCCGCGCAGTCTGCCGGTCGGATGAGCTATAATATGCACTCTGCGGTTGCGGCAGGCCTTGACTATCCTGCCCGTGAGTTGTTTCTCCGTCTGGTTAAACCCCGTGTGCACGGCAGCCACAACCACGTCGAATTCAGCCAATATACCGTCGTCATAATCCAACTCTCCCCGAGGACCGATCTCCACTTCGCTGCCGTAAAGCACGCGTATACCTTTTAGCGCCGCATTGACCGCGTCGATTTCCCTGCGTTTCCCGGCCAGACGCCGCGGATCAAGCCCGCCGGCGACTTTAAGGCTCCGGGAATGATCGGTGACCGCGATATATGAATATCCCAGGGACATGGCGGCTTCCGCCATTTCTTTTATGCTCGCTTTGCCGTCCGACCAACGGGAATGAACGTGCAGATCGCCTTTTATCATACGCTCTTCCAGGAGCGCTGGCAATTTATCTTTCAATGCCAGTTCTATTTCTCCCCGGTCTTCCCGCATCTCCGGGGGCACAAAGGCCATCTTTAAAGATCGAAAAATTTCCTCCTCGGTTTTTCCCGCAATTTTTCTGTTCCCGGAAGTGAATAATCCGTATTCGTTAAGCTTATAACCGGATTCTCGCGCCAAATGCCGCAGTTTCACGTTAAAAGCCTGCGAACCCGTAAAATAGACCAGAGCCGCCCCGTAGGAATTACCCGGCACTACACGCAGATCCACTTCTATTCCCTGCGCGCTGCGCAGGGAGATTTTAGTTTTACCGCCGGCTATGACTTCAGCTCCGGGAACCGAAGCGATAAATCTTTCGATGAACGCCGCTGTTTTTCCCGTGCCTATGGCCAGAAAATCTATATCCCCTATCGTATCCCGGCGCCTGCGCAGGCTTCCCGCAATGGATATACTATTCTCCGGCAGGCGGCTTTTGATATCCTCTGCCAGGATTTCCGCGTCGCATAACGGCATCCGTTCCAAATTCTTTTTTACCAGCCCGATTCCCCTGGTTAGATTCAGGATAGTCTTTTCTTTTATTCCGGGAATAGCGGTCAGTCTGCCGGAGACGATCGCCGCTTCCAGATCGTTTATGTTCTTTACCCCGGCTTTTTCATAGAGCAGGCGGGCGGTCTTGGGGCCGATAGAAGGAATCTCAAGCAGGTAAGGGACCCCCGCAGGCAGGCTTTTTTCCAAATTCAGCAGCAATTTAAGTTTTCCGGAGGCGTTTATTTCCAGTATCTTCGCTTCCAGATCTCCGCCGATACCGGGAATTTCCCGTAAACGGCGCTCTGGGATGAGCGAAGTAACATCTTCAGGAAAAGCTTCTATATTCCTGGCGGCTTTCTCATATGCCCGGGCACGGAAAGGATTCCCGCCTTTTATTTCTAATAAAGAAGCGACTTTACGGAAGATAGCGGCTATTTCCGCGTTACTCGGCATAATTATCTTCGATACTCTTGACCATATCGAACAGCATAACATTCACCGGGACAGGAATCCCCGCTTCCTGGGCTATGCGTATAATGGCCCCGTTGATACTATCTATCTCGCTGCGCCTTTTTGAGAGGATATCCTGCAGCATTGAGGAGATATTGGAAGCCGTCGCTTCACAAACCGCCTCGGCTTTTGCCAGCGGATCGTCGTAAACAAGTTTAATCTTTTTGCGTTTTGACACGCGCACCGCTTCGGTCACGGCGGCGCGCATAATGCGCTTCGCTCCTTCCGACCTTACCAGTGCGCCGTTCGGCAGACGCAGCACTGCGGAGAGAGCGTTTATTCCCGCGTTAAGCACAAGCTTGGACCAGATAATATTTCTTATTTCCCGGGATATCTTCAATTCCATTCCGGCGGAAGAAAACAACTCTCTGATCGGGCGCATTTCCACGGTCACTTTGCCGTCCGCCCTGCCGATGACCGTTTCTCCTTTACCGGCGTAACGCACACCCGCGCCCTCAAGCAAGGCGGCGCCGATATTCGTGACGCCGCCGATCACCCGTTCTTCCGGCAACGCCTCGGAAACGGCTTCCATATTCCCCAATCCGTTCTGCAGGCTAAGCACGACGGTCTCTTTTCCCAGATAACCTCCGAAAGAGGAAACGGCGTTTTTCGTATCGTAAGATTTAACGCAAAGAATAACCAGATCTGCCGCGGAGATTTCTTCAAAAGCGCAGGAGGCCTTAACGCGGGTTTTCCATTTTCCCGCCGCGCCTTCCACGCTTAAGCCTTCACGGTTGATCTTTTCGATCCTGTTCTTATTGCGGCCGAAAAGCAGAACATCCGCTTTTGCCCTGGAAAATAAAGCGGCAAGCAGCGAGCCCAACGCGCCGGACCCCACTATCGCTATCTTCATATCAACCTCCGTAATAATCGTCAATCGGTTACGGTTACGACGCCCGTTTCGTCAATCGGTAACGGTTACGGCTTTAAAACGTTACCGTGACCCAATACCGATACGGGCTTCGTTACCCTGGCCGTTGCCGGGAGTTTTCATACGTAACTGCTCCATCACCGCCTGGGATTTTATTTTCTTGCCGAGATGAAAAGTGACGAAAGAATCCAGTATAAAACATAGTTCTTTCTTTATCTGCGGGTTCAGCCCCAACCCCAGAGTATTCTGCAAAGAATTTTTCTGTATGTACTGAATGGAGGCCACCGTGCCCCTGAAAATAGCGCGCGATTTCGGGTCCTTGCGCGGACAGCGTGAACAAAGCAGCCCTCCCAGAGAAAGACTGAAGCGTATCTCCCCCATACTTATTCTGGAATCGCAGCAGACGCAGGAATCGAAATTCGGTTTAAACCCGGACAAGGCCAGCATCTTGATCTTAAAAATGATCAGCAATTTTTCCGCGGGAACAGGCCCGGACATCTCCTTGAGCACGGAGACCGTAAGGTCGAATATCTCCTCGTTCTTGTCTTCATGCGGCATCACCGCGTCCAGTAATTCCATAATCACGCTGCCCGCGGCGGTCTTGTTCAGATCCTGCCTGATAGTGCTGAAATTATCTTTCATATCGCACTGACTGACCAGATGCAATGATGACGTCCTGCTCTTGTAAAATACGATCTCATTATGCGAGAACGGCTCTATGGTGCTGGCGAATTTACGCGGTTCTTTGCGTATGCCTTTCAGCAGTCCGCTTATTTTTCCGTGGTCGCGGGTATAAAAATCTGCCAGCAGGGACGTCTCCCGGAAATCCCGTTTATTGATCACGATCGCGTCTGTCTTAAGTATAGGCATTGGTCATTCCCGCGTTTTTCTTTTATTATTCTTTACCGGAAAAAGCGGCTCGATCAGCGCGTCCGTCTTTTTCTGCATTATCGTTCTTTCCGTTTCCGTTCGGTCGTCATATCCCATAGCGTGCAACACACCGTGAATGATATAGACCAGCAGTTCTTTTTTTGTTGAATTCCCGTATTTGGAGGCATTGCGCGCGGCGGTTTGCGCGGAGACCGCGATCTCCGCCTGCATCGCGCCGTTCTTCCGCTCCTGAAGATTGAAAGAGATCACGTCCGTGGCCGAATTATGCCCCAGGTAAAGCCGGTTAATCGCGCGTATCTGCCTGTCGTTCATCACGCAGACGTTCACGTTTCCGCCACGCGCACAGCGTTCTGCCGCGAATATCCCCGAAACAGCTTTGGCCGCCGAAACGGTGAATGCCGCGCCCAGGGGGACTTCATTCTGGCAATTTGACAGTATCAAAACCGGTCTACTTTTTTTTACAGGGGTCACTTGCCGTTATTCTCGGGGTAGTTTATGCGGCTATGGTACATACCGCTTAATATACGGATGAATTCAGCGGATATTTTTTCGATATCTTTCAGGGTTAGATCGCAAGCGTCAAGCTGACCGTCGATGAATTTGTTGTTGACGATCTTGTAAACCAGGTCTTCGATATTGGCAGGGGTCGGCTCCTTGAGCGTCCGCGACGCGGCTTCCACCGAATCGGCCAGCATAACCACCGCGGTTTCCTTGGTGTCCGGTTTGGGACCGGGATAACGAAAACCTTCTTCGTCGACAGGTTTGGCGGCATCTACATTCTCCATCGCCCGCCGGTAAAAGTAATAAACGATGCTGGTGCCGTGGTGCTGTCTTATAAAAGCGGCGAGTTTAGGATTTAATTTATATTTCTCGGCCAGCTCCGAGCCTTCCTTAACGTGGTTCATAATCACGAGTTTGCTCATCGAAGGCGAAAGAACGTCGTGCTTGTTGAAAGACGGGATCTGGTTCTCGCTGAAATATTCCGGTTTGGCGAGTTTTCCGATATCGTGGTAATACGCTCCGATTCGGGCCAGCAAAGCATTGGCGCCGATAGCGCCGCAGGCGGCTTCGGCGAGGTTACCGACCACCAGGCTGTGGTGATAAGTGCCCGGGGCTTCCATTATCAATCTGCGCAGCAACGGCTGATTGAAATCAGCCAGTTCCAAAAGGCTGATATTGGTGACCGTCCGGAAAAGATACTCGAATACCGGCAGTATCCCGATTGCGATCACCCCGGAGATGAGCCCGTTTACGAAAAGAGCGGCCATTCCGCAGGGGCCGTTCAGTCTGAACCCTTCCATAAGAATAAAGAGAACGGCTTGGATGCCCCCGGCAATCACTCCCGCCCTGATTACGTCCATCCTGCGCCTGGTTTCCCTGACTAAGATAGCCGAAAAAATGCCGCTGACCATAAAAAAAGCCGCGATATGCAGTTTACCGCCGTAGACGGCGGCCACGGAGAACGCTACCGCCACTGTAAGCAGAAAAGAAAGCTCCAGGCTGGAAAAAAGCAGGCTGGCCAGCATAGGAATGAGCGCGAAAGGTATGTAAAAAACGCACAAACCGTTTTTTATTACGAAATAACTCCAGGAAAAAATCAGGGTAAAAAGAAATGTCAGGTAAAGCAGGTTATAATTTTCCAGACCGCACTTTTTACGGAAGAATTTGAGGCAGGCCACAAGCGCCAGCAAGAGCGGCGGCACGGTCAGGTCCACGCCTAAACAGAGCGCGGCCGCAAAAAGCAGACCGGCTGAAAAAAGAATACGGATTTTATTCCTCAAGACCGTTTCTATCATACGCCTCGATGATTTTCTGGACCAGCGGGTGCCGCACGACGTCGCTGCCGTTCAAATATGCGAAACTGATGCCTTCCACGTTCTTGAGCAGCTTCTGGGCCTCCAGCAGTCCCGCGGGTTTCCCTCCGGAAAGATCGCTTTGCGTGGGATCCCCGGTAATAACGGCTTTGGAACCGAAACCAAGCCTGGTAAGGAACATTTTCATCTGTTCAGCGGTGCAATTCTGGGCTTCATCGAGGATAATGAACGCGTCGTTGAGCGTCCGCCCCCGCATATAAGCCAGCGGAGCGACTTCGATCACCCCTGCCTCGATATACTTCTCCACTCTCGCCGAATCCAGCATATCGTGAAGCGCGTCGTAAAGCGGCCGCAGGTACGGCGAGATTTTTTCGTACATATTGCCCGGCAGGAACCCCAGGGATTCCCCGGCGGCTTCCACCGCCGGCCTGGTAAGCACCAGCCTGCGCACATCCCCGTTCTTCAGGGCTTCGACGGCGCAGGACATTGCCAGATAAGTCTTGCCCGTCCCGGCAGGCCCCAGGGAAAAGACGATATCATACCCCTTGATCGCCTCTATATAATCTTTCTGGCCTGCGCTTTTAGGTTCGACGGCTTTAGTTTTATGCAGATGCTGCTGCGGCTTTCCGGAAAGAAGTATCCCTTCCAGATCATACGCCGCTTTTGGTCCGGCGCTCATATTTCTGGCCAGACAGCGGACATCCAATGGCCGGCCGGTCTCTTCCGCCGAAAGCAGATCGTCGATGACTGTTTTTGCCTTCTCCACATTACGCGCGGAGCCCTTGATCTTCAGGCTGCCGCCGCGCAGATGGATGCGGACTTTACATTCCTCTTCGATCTCCCGGATATGCCGGTCATGAGGTCCGAACAATGCCTGGATATCCTGGCGGTTGTCTATATGAATATTTTCTTCCATTAGCTTCTTCGTCCGGCCTTCGCGATGCGGCTGTCGTAACGGAGTTTATTTAAGGTTTTCTCCGGGTTCTTTCAATTGTATCCCTTCGGACGGGATATTGATCGTCTGTCCGGGGTATATTTTATTCGGGCCTTTAAGAGCGTCCCTGTTGGCGTCGTAGATTTTTGTCCATTTACGGGTCGTGCCGTAGAATCTCTGGGAGATCTTCTGCAGGGTATCGTTTTTCTGCACCTTATACTTCTCGAAACTCGCCGAAGCGGCCGGGGCTTCTTCTACCGGTTCTTCCTGATATACCCGGGATTCCTGCTCCTGGGATCCGGTATAAACGGGTTCAGCAGGTTGCTGCGCTGCCGGCTGCTGCTTGGCAGCCTGATTGCCGAATTCCACTTCCACTACCTGGGTAACACGGGTGGCCTTCCTCGGCTTATTATCCGCTTCGGCAGGGGCCTGTCCCTTTAAATACCCTCTATTCCCGGAGGAGAGACTCTGATCGACGCGGTCTTTCGTCAACGGATATGTCCTGGTCGTTACCAGACATCCGGAAAGGACAAATGCCGACAGCGTCAATATCCCCAATATCATAGTTTCTTTCTTCATCTTTCTCCTCCCGTATAAAGTTTTCGCTACTGCTTAAAGTTTTTTAGGAAAAATGCCCCGTAAAGAATGTTTTCCTTACCTTGCCCCTCCAGCAAGTTAAGACAATTTAAACGCGACTCTTTTTTAAAATTAAACTCCTCTGGTTTCAGCCCGGGGTTTTTCTGTTATTTGAGCGAAATTTCTCCGAAGCAGTCCCCCTCTTTATGCAGTGATACCTTTTCGTTCACCACGCGTATTCATTCCCAAGATTAAGCCTGCGGTTTTCTGCGCAGGAGAGTAATGCCCAGTTCTTTTAACTGCCGCTCTTCGACTTCGGACGGCGCTCCCGTCAAAGGACAGACGGCGGCGCTATTCTTGGGGAACGCGATCACTTCCCGTATGCTGCTTTCCCCGGCGAGCAGTGATAAAAGCCTGTCCACTCCGAAGGCCACGCCTCCGTGCGGCGGCGCCCCGTATTTGAAAGCGTCCAGCAGAAAGCCGAACCTTTTCTGCGCTTGTTCCGCGTCGATGCCGATAAGTTTGAATATCTTTTCCTGCAGTTCCGGGCGGTGTATCCTGATCGAACCGGAACCGAGTTCCGTGCCGTTGAGCACCAGATCGTAAGAACGCGAACGCACTTTGTCCGGAGCAGACTCAAGGGAATCGATGTCTTGCGGATGCGGCGATGTGAAAGGATGATGCTCGCTTTCCCAGCGGTTCTCCTCCGCGTTGAACTTAAAGAGCGGAAAATCCACCACCCAGGCGAAAGCGAACTGTTCGCCGGTTTCCGGGCGCAGGTCCGGCTTATCGCTGGAGTATTTCTCCTGCGCCTGCGCGTAAGTCAAACGCGGGAAAGGCACTTTTATCTCCACGCCTTTAAGTTCCCGCACGATCTTCTGCATTAACCCTTCGGTCAGGGAAAAAATATCCTCTTCCTGCACGAAAGACATCTCGATGTCCAACTGGGTGAATTCCGGCTGGCGGTCGGCGCGCAGATCCTCGTCCCGGAAACATTTGGCGATCTGATAATAACGTTCTATGCCGGAAACCATCAGTATCTGCTTGAACAACTGCGGCGACTGCGGCAGGGCGTAAAACATTCCCTGGTTGACCCTGGAAGGCACGAGATAATCCCGCGCGCCCTCGGGAGTCGATTTAGTCAGGATCGGGGTTTCGCATTCCAGGAAATTGCCGGCGTTAAGATACTCCCTGATGATCGTGTAAAGTTTATGCCTAAGCGCGAAATTGCCGAAGACCTTCTGCCTGCGCAGATCCAGGTAGCGGTATTTCAGGCGCATCTCTTCGTTGATTTCAGATTCGTCCTCGATCTCGAAAGGCGGAGTCAGGCTGGCGTTGAGGATCTCCAGCTTTTGTCCCAGGATCTCCACTTCGCCGGTGGCAAGTTTGGGGTTGAGCGTATTCTGCGGCCTGCGGTTGACCCTGCCGGTGACCTTGATCACATATTCACTGCGAAGTTCCTGCGCCAGCGCGTAAGCTGCCGGCGCTTCTTTAGGTATGAAAACCACCTGCGTCAGTCCGTAACGATCCCGAATATCTATGAATATCAGTTTACCGTGGTCTCTTCTGCGCGCCACCCAGCCGCTAAGCGTGGCTTCTTTTCCTTCATCAGCGGCCCTTAATTGCCCGCAAGTATGGGTCCTATACATTTCTATCTAACCTTTCTTTGACCGCCTGCAGTATTTTGTCCCGGCTTACCGGTTCCTGCGTCCCATCGGACATATTTTTCATCAATACGGTGCCGCCGCGCAGTTCATCTTCTCCGATGATCATTACCAGTACGGCCCCCAGGGAATTTGCCGCGCGCATCGCGCCCTTGATAGACTTGCCTTCGTAGTCGGTGTCCGCGGATATGCCGGAGCCGCGCAGTTCCGCGAGTACTTTCACGCTTTCCGCGCGCGCCTCCGCGCCCAGCGGAACGACGAACACCTCTAAACCGCCTGCGGCCGGCGGCTGCGCCCGGGAAACAAGCATTACCCTTTCCAGACCGAAAGCGAAACCCGCCGCGCCTTTATCCGGACCGCCGAGTTCGGCGATCAGATTGTCGTATCTGCCGCCTGCGCCTATGGCGCTCTGCGCCCCCAGGCCGGGATGGCTGATCTCGAAGACCGTGCGCGTGTAATAATCAAGCCCGCGCACCAGCGAAGCGGAAACCGTGTATTTTACGCCGGTTGCGTCCAATCCGGATAATACCGATTTAAAATGCCCGGCGCAATCCGGGCATAAATGGCTGTTCTGCCCGTTAATCCCGGAAGTTATCCGGCGGCACTCTTCATTTTTGCAATCGAGGATACGCAGGACGTTCCCATCCAGCCTTTGCCGGCATTCGGGGCATAATTCTTCCCGTTTATCCCGCAGCGAATTCTTAAGCGAATCGGCGAGTTTCTGTTTATCCTGCCTGCAGCCGAGAGAATTGACCAGGATCTCGTGCCCGCCCACTCCCCAACCCGATAAGAGCTTATCGGCCAGGGAAATAATTTCCACATCCAGCCCCGCGTCCGAAGAACCAAGCGCTTCGCAGCCGATATGATGAAACTGCCGCAGTCGGCCTTTTTGCGGCCGTTCGGCGCGGAACATCGGGCCGATATAAAACAATTTCGCGAACCCGGCGCTTTTATCCAGTCCGTTCTCTATGTAAGCCCTGACCACCGATGCCGTGCCTTCCGGACGCAGCGCGTACTTATCCTCGCCGCGTTCGATAAGGAACATCTGCTTGCCGACAATTTCCGTGGAACCGCCCAGACTGCGGTTATAAAGCGCCGCCTCCTCGATCAGGGGAGTCCTGATCTCGCAGTAATTGTATAAAGCGAAAATTTCCCTGCCGGTATTCTCTATGCTCTGCCATAAACGCACTTCTTCCGGCAACAGGTCTTTGGTTCCCAGTACTTTTTTGAACATAACTAAAGGCGAGGCGGGCTATTTGACCAGTTTTTTCATTTCCAATCCCGGCTTAAAAACCACTACCTTGCGCGGCGGGACCGGGACAGTCTGCCCTGTGCGGGGATTTCTGCCGGTTCTGCTCTTTCTTTCTTTGATCTTGAAGATCCCGAAGTTCCTAAGTTCTATCTTCTCTCCGCGCACGAGAGAATCAAGGATGCAATCAAAGGTCTTTTGCACGACCTTCTTTACATCTATCTGTTTCAACTTGGTTTCATCCGAGACTTTCAGAATTATGTCTTTTTTTGTCATAAGACACCTCCGTTTCTTGAATTAAGTATACTACTTTTCGGATAAAACACAATATTTTTTTATCTAACCGTATAGCGGGCAGAAACATATACGTGTAAATCGGGTTCTATGTTCTGGGTTTTAGGTTCTGGAAAAAACACGACAAACTAAATACTGAACGACTATAAAGTTGTTATGCTTTTACGAAAACCCAGAACCCAACACCCAGAACCTGTTTTTGCAGTACTTACCGCTTCCGCCAGCCGTAGACCGCCACGTAGAGATTGAAATGCGTGCGGTCATTTACGACAAACGAGTGCGGCCAGAGATCCGGGGAATTGTTGTCTGAAAGTCCGTATTCCGCGGGGTCGAAATAATATCTAAGGGTTACCTGCGGCCCGTAGTAAGGCAATACCGGGGAGATCTTATGCGGACGATAGTTCGAAACAGGCCTGCGGAATAATGCCTGCTGAAGCTTTTTGTCCAGACTCAAACTGAATTTATCGTCGGCTTCTATGGTCAATCTTTTCACATACGAAGAGCAACAGTCCTGGTGCGAGCAGTCGAAGATGACCGAAGTATAAACCGGGATACTACCGTCTTCTATCTCAAAAATGTGAGTGACCTGCTCCAATATGATACAAGTGTTCAACTTGACGTTGGCGTCAGCCGAGATAGTCCCGAGTGTCCCCTGCCAGATTATAGTCACCCCCTGCACGTTACCATCGCTGTATTCTTCCGGCGCGGCGGCAAGCCCGGCATCTTTAACCGCCGATAATTTCTGCGCGAAATTATCGGAGTTGACATCCCAATAACAAAGCGGCGGATACGAACGCGTGTTATATATCCTCGATACCACCGTTCCCACCTGCGCCCAAACGTAGTCGCCGGCAGGAGGTTCCAGCCCATCCGGGCCTTCCGGATTAAAAAGATCAACCGCCGTAAAAGTCCATTCCTTGGAGGTGCAGCGCCCGTTCGTATCGCAAGCCTTGAAAACCGCCTTATGCGCGCCCGCCGATAAAGGATCGGGAGGTATGCAATACGCCTCACCTGTTTGATTATTATCGTCAATGAAAGCTTGAGTAACTGTCTGTGCGGAACCATCCAGGCTGATCCCAAGAGAAGATAGATTCAGGTTCGCTTCCTCCTGCGCCCGCGCCCGGCCGTAGATTACCGGCTGCGAATACGCTATATCTCCCTGTGGCTGCCAAAGTTCAATTACCGGACCGTCAAAAACGCTATTTACAACTAAACTGATTTCTTCGGAACTAACACCGGCAGGATTGACCGCTTTAATATGCAGTTCGAACTTTCCCTGGCCGGGCAAAACCACTTGCGCGGCAAACTCCGCTACCGGGGAAGCGGCCTGCTTAGGCTGCCAGAGATCCGAAGGCAACATCGGGAATTCCTGCGCGGGATAGGACTCATCGCTTTCCGCATTCTCAATATTGACTACCAACTTAGTATCTGCCGGCAAGTACTCTTTAAATAATTTGCCTTTAAGCGTAACCGTACCTTCGGTATTTTCTATTTCGCTCTGCCCGGGCTCATTTAATTCCAACACCGGGACATCGAAATCCAGAAATTTCAACACAGGGTTCTCTTTTTGCAAAGCGATGTTCGTAGGTTCCTTCCAGTGGACAGACTTTATGTAAACAACATTCTTTGTAAATATATAATCTGTACCTAATTGACTTTTTGTATGAACTACTGAATCCCCTAAATTCCACCCTTGAAATAATATTAGATTTAGCAAACTACCATGCTTACCCACAATAAGAGAATAATCAGTTTGCGAAGATTGAGCTATTCGGTTTAAATATGGCAAAAAGCCACTCCCCAAAGCAGAATTATCCATGTCCTTGACCGCATAACCTTGAAAATCAATCTCCAACAAATTCTCAAATAAGGCTTCCAGGCCATTGTAGTTTAAAGTAACAATATAAGCGCTCGGTCCCAGGAAAGTGCTCCAGCCTAATTGAGGTATCAGCCCCAGCCCATCAGCTATCGTAGATAAAGGCGTGCCCAGGTTAGGCACGCCCACCAAGATCAATTTCTGGACAGCGGCAAGGGAATTTGTAGCCAGATAATAACGCGCGGCCAGGCCGCCCATAGAATGTGCCACAATATTCAGTCGATCACAGTAAAGTCCGTATTGCGCTGAAGAAAGCAGTTCATCCACCTTCAAGGCGAGTTTATCGGACCAGCCGCGGTTATTGCCTTGAGGGTTAAGTCTGCCTGCGGGATAGGTATCGATCGAGCCGTTGGGGTCCTGGAAATCAAGCGTCTCCAGGTAATTGCCGAGCGGCTGGTAGGCGCTGAAATACTGCTGTAGACCAGCGATCACCCCCTGCCAGTCCGCGGAACTGCCTTTGGCGAACCCGTGCAAGAAAAGCACCGGCACAGGTTTATAGGCGCGGCTATCCTGCCAGCTTTCCAGCACCTGCGCATACGCGCCACACTCAAGAAACAGACAGGCGAAAAACAGGCATAGCCGGCTAATCGTTTTACGCGTCATAATCATCTGCCGCGGGATAGCGGCACCAATTTTCATCCGCTTTAGGCGAACTTATTCTTGCCCCGCAAACAAAGATACCGCGGACACCTATTGGCTGTTTTCAGCGTTTTAACTTCAATACGGTCTTCCTGGTCAATTCCCCGTTCTTTCCGTAATACTCAAAAACATCCGCTTTTCCGTCGCCATTCCTGTCATAGTCTATCTCGACTAATCGCTGGTTCACGTCCCGGTGTATCCATTTATCAGTCTTACCGTCATTGTTTTCGTCCACCTCCACCACGGGAAGTCTGCCCAGGTTATGTTCTCTCGCGATCCGGCTTAACGGCTGAAAAGAAAGCATACCGGCAAACCACAAAAAAACAATGATCAACATTTTTAATTTTTTCAGTTTCCCTGCTTCTGTTCCCTGCCACTTTTTCTGCGCGCGCGTATAACACCAGCCGAAGAATATCCCCGCAACTATTGCCAGTCCGATCCCCCAAAAAGCAGTCCCATTGCGCAGCGTATAGAAAAAATACGACGCGATACCTCCCCAGGTCTTAGCTACGCTATCGTAATGCGGAAGGACCATCAATAAAGAAATAAATACCGAATACAGCCCGCCCAGAAAAGACAACCCGAATTGCACTGCCGTTTTTTTGAAACCGCCGTCAAAGTTCATTTTTATTCCTCCCCGGTTGACCTGGCTAAAATATTCCTTTAAATTATCGTCTTAATTCCTGCTTAGTCCTTTGTTTTAGTTTGCCGTTTTTATCGTAATACTCAAAAACATCCGCCTTCCCGTCGCCGTCTGTATCGTAATCTATTTCACGCAAATTGTAGCTCATATCTTGATGTATCCATTTGTCAACTTTTCCATCCCCATTAATATCAACTTCGCCTACTTGTTCTCCAAAATCACGAAGTGCTCCCACAAAATGATAAACCGGCACCAACAAGAGTATCCCGAGAACCAACAAACCGAGGTTAAAAACAAGTTTTATACGCCTGATATTCTTTTCCGGTAACGCCGGCTGACGATTTTTTATGCATAGAAACCACTTGGCGCAGATAATACCAAGGACAAACGCGATGACCGCGCCCAGCAGTATCGTCCCGTTCAAAAAAGAAAAAAGCATAAGCAGCAGGGCCATACCCAACGCCTCTAAAAAATAACCTTTCGGGAAAGGAATGAATATCGCCAGGAGAAAAACCAGATACATTCCCCCTAAGAAACACAACCCGAATTGCACTGCCGTCTTTCTGAAACCAGTATCCGGAGTCATTTGAATTTCTCCTCGCTCAATCCCGAATTTAGACGCAATTGGCTATAACTTATCTTAGAATATATCGTTCCCCCGCTAAAACAGATCTTCTTTTCCATTTCGACAGGCAGATATATCTTGCCCGGCAGCTCACCCACTTTGAGCGTTTTTATCGACTGCCAGAGCTTCATCCCCACGCCCTCTTCCTCGGGAGTGTAGATATCATAGGTCATAACCACTCCCCGGCGGTAATCCACGCGCAGCAGTAATTTAGAATAAAGCGCGTTTTCTTTCAAAGGCGCCGCCTCCAAGGCGATGATCAGCTTAAGCGGGTCGCTTGCCTGCAGGCTTAAGTCTGCCTTATGGCCGGAAAGGAACGCCTCCGGGCAATAACAGATATTCAGCAGGTTTATATCCGCTCCCGCCTCGGCGAATTCTCCCTGTAAATCGGCTTCATTCCTCTGCGAGCCGGAAATGAAAATCAATTTGCCGGCATTTACGATCAATGTTTCTTCCGGCATACCGGTAGCCGAAGGTTTAGCGTAGGTATCGGTGCGTTCTTTATCCGGCGATTTAAAATAATAACGGCAATATTTAACGGTATTGCCCTTGGCCAGGCCGGTGCGCGATTCAAAACGCATCTGCGCGCTGAAATCGGTTATTCCCTGATAATTCAATTTGATTTTATTCAGCACTTCTTCGATGCTCGGCTGAATGGTCCGGCAGCGAACTGTCTTTTCACTGCTTAATCCGGCACGATCACGCACCTGACAGCGGATGTTGAATTCTCCAGCGCGGTCGCAGGGAGACTGCCAGATATATTCCGGATCAACGCCCCAATTTTTCGCGACGCTTTCATCGACAAGAAAACGGTATTGCAGCGGTCCGCCTTCAGGGTCAAAGGCGCAAACGCTGACGCGCACTTTAGCGGATACCAGGAATTCCCTGTCCTGCTCCGGGATGACCGCTTTTATTACCGGCGCGCGGTTGGCAGGCCGGGACAAAGGAAAAAGGGAAATATTATAGCTGTGCGAACGGCCGCAGGAAACATTCAGCATTCCTTGATATTGCCGGTAGCCCTGGACGCTGCATTCGATCCGGTAAATACCTCCGGGCAAAAGCGACTCGATACGAAAAGCTCCGTCCGCGCCGCTTGCCGTGGAGACCCGCACTTTCTTGCGTAACAACGGAAAATCCTGCAGAGAAACTATCGCCGCGGCAACCGGTTTCCCCGTCAAACTATCTGTTACCTTACCTTGTATGATTGTTGTCCCGTTAGAATAGGCATCCGGGAGCGGGAAAAGAACCGGCAGCAGCAGAGAAATAAAAAATAATCCGGCTTTTCTTAATGGAATGATTTTAATACCTCGTTGGTCAGCGTAAACTGCCGTTCCTGGCACATTCAACCGGATGAGATATTATTAACCTAACTCTATCAAATACAACGGGTTTGTCAAGCAGAAATATAAAAACGGGTTCTGGGTTTTAGGTTCTGGGTTCTCGAAAAGCCCATTAAGAGATTGATTCCTCAGTTATTTTTATAATCCTTTACGAAGAGTCAATTATTATACTCGGGCTTATCAAGAAAAATCAGTAGCGAATCCAGGATTTAATTATAACAGACAGGTTTAGCGATAATCATAGACGGATTTGTTTAGCTATGCTATATCATATTGGCAATCACACAACAGATACATTCTGTTCTGTGACTATTGTCACTATTGTCCGCTTTTTCCCTTTCAACCGGCCTCCAGATATTATTATTTCCTATGGAAGTATTTAAATAATACTTTTGAGTGATGATTTGAAACCCATTTAAAAGATTCGTAATTGAATCATAATCGTATATGCGTTGTTGGTCATTTCTATGCCGCAATCCGTAAGGCACACTTAGTACAAACATCCCCCCTTTTTGTAAAACTCGCTTAACTTCCTTCATAACGGTATTATCGCAAGAATCACTTTGTATTCTGTCGCCATAAAAGCCGGTACCGATATGTTCTATTGTCGAAATGCAGGTAACAGCATTGAAAGTGTGCGCTTTAAATGGAAGGTTCAGGATATCACCCTTAATAAATTCAAAATCAGGCGCAGCGTAAGGATAATTCCGGCAGTCGATTCCGGTGATCTTTATATCTAAATAAGACGCATAAAGTGGTAAAATGCTTTCTGCACATCCCAAGTCCAAAACATAGGCCCCGTAATCCAACTTGCTTAGGGCGTTCAAAGCAAAAGGTATTTCAACGATTCTCTCGTTTATAAAAATCTTTCGAAGTTGTCTGACTCGCGTGAACTTTCTCCAATCGAACCGCTCTTTAATTTTTAAAAATATCGGATTATTAATCCAATACTCTTTCGATGTATCAAGCATACTATTGTCTCCTTCCTATAACAAAATAACCTTTTTTCAGTAAAACAACTGCTCCGACTACTTATGACTGAACATTACTGCGGCATCGGCCGGTATTCCCCATAGGCAAAGCACATCTATTTTCTTGCACCTCTGCGAAAGGCTATAAAACCAGAATACTTTCAGCTTTATATTCCCTATCTATTGCCCGTATCCGTTACAATTCACTGCAGACCGTAGAACTTAAATTTTTTCACGAATCTTTACGACAAGAAAAGCATTCCATAGCCAGAACAATATCACTAAACGCAGCGAATAGAGATTAGTATCGAAAAAACTGTGAGTAAGGAAACCCACATAGTTATGGAACCCCACGGCTTGACAGCCGTTGTACCTTTCAATGCCCTTAGAGATGGAACTGATTTCGGAAATGAGCTAAGTTGTTGTCCACTTGAACAATCATCCTGCCCTTGAACGCAGTGAAGGATATAATTCCTTAAACACAGATTTTTCAGTTCATTTTTTCAAAACTTTATAGATGCGCGTTAGGGTATTATAAAAAACCAGTTTGAACTTGTCCGATTCCCGAAGGCACCAGGTATCTTCAAGGGGGAATTTTCCCCCGTCGTTAAATTCATCATCCTCCTTTTGCCCCTGAGAGATAACCACGTAATCAATACCGGTGGCATATAAATTCTTTATCCAAACGGTATAATCCTTTTCCCTGCGATAAAAAGCATCTTTTGAAGCATAGGCGGCCATAGGTTTATTGTTTACCGGGATATAGAATATACTGTTCTTCAATCCCCGGCCCAAAAGCGGATAGGTCTCTGCCCGGCCCACAAAAGCAATGCGCTTACCCTTGCCGGTATTTTCATTGAGCCATAGCCAACCCAAGCCGAGATCGCGCTTATGCGCTTCTTTCTTGCTAAAGATCGAAGGATAGCGCGCGTACTCTTCATTATTATATTTCCAGTTTACTCCGTAAAGAAGCAGGCCGCCAAGCATTAAGAACAAAACTGAGGTCTTTAGATCAAGTCGGAACCATTTTTTAGAAATCCCCGCCCTTGCCAGGGCAAAAAACGCGGCAAGCAACGCCAGGGTCAGTAATAAAGACGCCGCCATTAACGTTCCGTAGGTAAGTTTTGTCATCGAGGCGATAATGGAAATCATCCCCATTATATAAATATATCTCTCTCCCCAACGGAATCTCGTTAAAAATACCGCGGCCACGATAATACCTATTGCCAAATACGGAAAAAGATAGCGCACCCAGCCGGTCTTTATCACGATACAATAAGCGGCCAGCATCAATAGCGGGATGGCAAACAACAACAAATATTCGATCTTCGTCCGAGAGATGTTTTTCATTAATCTAACGCAAACCAGAGGAATAAAAGTCGCCGGTAAAATAAAAAGCAAAAATTGTCCGCCCAGGCCTTCTTTCCAGAAAATATCCGCGAAATTCACCGCGGTTGCGCGCAATATCCGGCTGTATTGCACGTTATCCACCATCCCTTTAAAGATATCTCGGCCGAATATCTTGAGCGCGACAGGATAGACCGGGTTGCCGGTAAAAAACATATTTTTTATATAAATAAACCCGCCGAACAGCAACGCGCAGAATAAAACCGTTAAAAAATAAAGATAACTTCTGCGGTATCCGGCGCGTTTAGTATTTTCTATCCAGTAATAGAGAAATAACGGCGCGAATGTCGCTAACCAGAGAAGATTTAAAGACTTGGTGCCGGCAAAGACCCCTGCGCTCAGCCCAAGAACGATACTGCTCTTAAGGCAGAATTTATCTTTGAGGATCAAAAGACTGTTTAAAACAAAAAGCAGTCCGACGGCGCAAATGACATCAATATTCGAACCGTAAAGCATCTGTTTTAGGACTGTCGGGATCAATACCCAAAGAAAACCGCAAAACAAAGCAGTGCTCCGGCGTAATCCATACTTACGCAAGATCGAATAAATCAGTAGAATACCAGCGAAATAGAACGGTGCCTCCCCCACGTCGGCAAGCATGGCGTTTCGTAGCGGCAGCATCAGCCAGGCGAAAAAAAGATGCGCGTTGATCGGATAATAAGTAATGCAACTTAACGCCGGCATGCCTTTAGGGACGCCGAAAACAATTACCGGATTATCTAAATTACCTTGTTGTATCCAGAATGCCGGGAAGGCGATATAGTAATGCAGAGAATCGACATGCAGAGGCGGATTGACGAGATTATAGTAAAACACGGGTATAAAAAACCCGGCAAACACCGCGGCCGCGAATAACAAAGGCTTATTATAGGACAAGAACGGGATCTTGATTTCCAACGCCGCCGGTTTGATCCTTCCCAAAAATATCAGCAGCGCGGCCAGGATCAGGCAATGAGCCGCGACCACCGGCGCCAAAGCGAATAAACCCGACATTCCAAGGGCCTGCCCCACCAGAATGATCTGCGCCCAAAAGAACAACGCGCCCAAAAGCAGCCTGTCTGCGAGAGTCTGTTCCGGAAAAAACATCTTCACCAGGATGAACGCGCTTAAAACCACGCTCAAATTAGCAATGATCAGAATGATCATGGTTTAGAAAAGAACTGCTCCTCGCGTTTGCCGGACGCCGACGGCCCTTTCATGGACATGACAGGATCGGTATTTTTCTACAGGACGTGAACTGTCATTTGGAATTAACGTAAGCGCGTTTTGTATCCCGCTTATAAACCGTAAGTAAACCGGCTGAATCAACATAAACATAATCCTGCTTCACCGCGTCAAAAACTTTCCGCAATTCTCCGTAGCGCTCGAATCTCGATTGTCTTTCCAGTCTCAGGGAACGTTCATTGAATATTCTGCCCCAGGGATCGGAAAGAACAGAGTCCCAATCGGAATCTACGTAAATATACTCCGGTAAATCCTTAAGGATCAGAGAAACAGTCCGTCCCGTGGAAATTTTATCGCGTAAATATCCCTGCAAATAAAAACTCGGCAGCTTACTGTATCTCTTGGCCAGAAAAGGCAGCAAATTGTCGTACTTGGAAATAATATAGATTCCTGAATTTATTCCCGGGCTATATTTAGTTATCAAAGAAACGCTTTCTTTGATAAGTTGAGGGTTTATGGTACTGATAAGGTGGGCGCGTTCTAAATTCCAGATAAATGTCCTGTGTTCCGTGAAATTAGCGCTGAAATCTTTCTTGTCAAACCCCTGCGGATCGTCATAAAACCTTCCCATAAAAACCACGGCGAAGATGACCGCTACGGCAGCGCACATATACGCTAAACGCCTGATATACAAGGATCCCCGGGTATTTAGCGTCCGCGAATGCTCGGCGATATTCAACATGATGAACAATTGAATTCCGGCGAATTGAACAACATGCAGCAAATGACTGTTCAACCCCGCCCAAAAGAAATAGAGGAACAAAAATTGGATGTATATAAAGCCGAAAACAAACAGGTATTTCATGGGTTCTTTACGATTACGGGAAAAATGCAAGAATAAATAAGAAACGAGAAAATAAATCGTCGTGAATACAATGCTGCCCTGGGAAGGTTTAAACGAGAAAAAGCCCAGGAGATTATACTTAAAGGAAGTGTCGGAGCCGCCTCCCGCTGAATTCAAAAGAAACACAAAAATTATTCCTGCCACTAAAATACAAGCTTTAAAGAACAATCTTCCCTGTATTTGCTTGTTTTCCCTGAAAAACACAAAAAGAGAGGCGATCGTGGATAAAAACAGCGCCACCCCGAAATTATTATTAAAGAAAACCCCCGCAAGTGTCAGGAATAACGCGCTTATCAACGCCCATGCCCGCTGTTTCTTGAAATAATACAATAAAAACGGAATGACCAGGATATCGAACAAATGTATAGAGGGGATAATTCCCGGGGCTAAAATAAACCCGATGAATCCGGTAGAGAAAAAACCGATTATGTAAAAGCTGAACGCGCCGCAAACATACACGGAATTCCTGAAAACATAATAAAGTACCATTAGCAGCAAAATAGCGTACAACAAATAGACCAAATAGCATTTATAATAGTTGTCGATGCTCAACCCGCCGAAAAGACGCATGATATAACCAAAAAAGAGCGTATTCCCGTACCCGTATTGAAAATAAATATCCCGGGCTTTCTTTCCGGAATAATATTCATTAAGCGGATTCAAAATATAGCTGATGTGGTCTATCTGCCCTCTGTTCATATTCTGATGACTATATTCAAGGGAATTACGGGTCTTGAACATTTTCGCACCGATACCGGAATTGGCGGCGTTCATCACATCAACCAGATAATTCCGGTTATTCACATAATTGCCTTCAACTCTGGTCTCGCTATAGATAGCCTGGTACTCGTTCATTAATAAAACCGGCCCTCTTGCCAGGCTGATGACCTCTATCGCGATAAAGAAAATGAAAACAAACGGGACAAGTTTTATCAAACGGCTGAACCTAAGACGTAAATTCAGAGCGGGAAATATCTCCGGGAAAAATAAAGAAAGCAGGGAAACGGTTTCTAGAAACAGGAATGTAATCAAGCGCGCGGGGAGCGCGATGAAATCGGAAAAAGCGAGGACAAAAATAATGATCAAACTGATCGCTATTCTCGTTTCCACTTTTATTGTATCCGCTTTCTTCAACATGAAGGAGACAACAGGTTCTGAAAAGAAAACCAGATAATAAAAAGCGAAACCGGCGGCTGCGAAAACATAATTCAAGAACCTACTCATCTGCGGATTAAAAAATATATCCGTCCAGGAATAAAGCGAGATTTGAAAGTGCGAAATAAGGAACTGTTTCGGGTAGATGGCAAAAGTCCACAGGCCGAAGACGAATAATGTCCCGCCCACAAATAATTGCCAATAGATCAGAATGGCCTGTTTGTTGTTCCTTAAAACACCGGGTATATTAAAAGACATTTCTTTTATGACCTTATTCAACTTTTCCATTATTAGAGTCTACTTCCTTCCCGCGGACAGGTATTCGTCAAAACAATTGCAGACGTATTCAAGGCGTTGTTTATCTATCCCCGGATATACGCCTATCCAAAAAAGCCGCTCCATTACCGTGTCGGTATTCGGCAGCTTGCCGGATACTTTATATATTGAATTCTTATAGGCAGGTTGTCTTATCAAATTTCCGCCAAACAGCATCCTGGTGGCGATTTTATGCGTTTCCAGATAATTGACGATATCATTACGTGTAAAGGACGTATCCTTTCGCACTAAAATAGGAAACCCGAACCAACTCGGGACCGCGCCCGCAACAGCCTCCGGCAGTAAAAGTAAATCTTCATACTTTGACAAAAACTTCTTCAGAAAGCGGAAATTTTCACGTCTTGCCTTGATAAATCCCGGCAACTTTTTCAACTGCGCCACGCCTATCGCTGCCTGCAAATCAGTAACTTTCAGGTTATAGCCTATATGCGAATAAACGTATTTGTGGTCATATCCATACGGTAAACCGCCGAATTTCTGCGCGAAACGTTTATTACAGGTATTATCGTTACCGGGATCGCACCAGCAATCTCTTCCCCAATCACGGAAAGATAAGATACTCCTTCTTAAAAGCGGATTATTTGTCAAAAGGGCACCACCTTCCCCCATCGTTATGTGGTGCGCCGGATAAAAGCTGCAGGTGGAAATATCCCCGAACGTGCCGGTGAATTTTCCTTTATATTGCGAGCCCAGGGCGTCGCAATTGTCCTCTATGAACCATAATCGGTGTTTTCTGCAAAAAAGAGTTATAGCGTCCAGGTCTGCGGGATTCCCCAAGGTATGCGCTATTATCAAAGCGCGGGTACGAGGAGAAAGAGCCCGTTCCAGTTGATCGGTATTTATGTTATAGGTGCCGAGGGAAACGTCCACGAAAACCGGGACAAGCCCGTTCTGCAGTATAGGATTGACGGTAGTGGGAAAACCGCAGGCGGTAGTTATGACTTCATCTCCCGGCTTCAACCGCCGCTCCTTCAATAAAGGGGAGGTCAATGCCGAGACGGCCAGCAAATTTGCGGAAGAACCGGAATTAGTAAGTAAACAATGTTCGGCTCCCAGAAATCCTGCCAGTTCCTTTTCGAATTCCTCGGCATACCTTCCGGCAGTCAGCCAGAAATCCAACGCGGCATCCACCAGCGTCACCATTTCTTCCGAGTCATATACTCTGCCGGCATAATTTACATAGGTTTCACCTGCCTTAAAAGAATTATTACCGGCGATAGAATAATAATAATCCTTCACTTTCCTGGCGATTTCCCCACGCAACCGGGTTTTCTTATCCACAAGAATGCCTTTCTACGCAGAAATCAGTCGAAATTTATCTTTTGATCGATTATCACAAACGGTTTTTTGCGCACTTGCGCGTGGATGGCGCCCACGTATTCCCCTATCACCCCCAGGAAGAAAAGCTGGATCCCGGAGAAGAACAGGATCAAAATGATCACCGCGCTGATCGCCGGCAGCTGCGCCGGCCAGAAGAACAGCTTCAGGATAAGGAAAGTTATGCCGGAAACAAAACTTAACAGGGAAAGAAACAATCCGATGTATGTACAAAGCCTTATCGGAGAAACAGAATAATTTATCAGCGCGTTGATGGAAAAATCCACCAGATAACCGAACTTGCTTTTTGAATATCCTCTGGGACGGCTTCTTCTACGATACTCGATCCCGATCTGCTTGAACCCCATCGCGCTGATCAGGCCGCGGATATACGGTTTATAGTCATCTATTTTTATCAGTTCATCCACCACTTTACGGTCCACAAGCCTGAAAGATCCGGCGTTAAGGGGAAAATTTTCCTTCGAGAAGAAATTGATTATTTTATAAAAGGTTTTCCTGGCCAGGGACAACAGAAAATTATCTTTTGTCTGCACGCGCACTCCGTAAACGACCTTGTATCCTTCCTCCCACTTCCTGATAAACTCTTTTATCAACTCCGGAGGGTCTTTCAGGTTGGCTTCAAAAGGCACGACGGCATCTCCGGAGGCATATTGATAACCCACCAATTCCGTCTTGATCGGCCCGAAGTTCCTGGAATAAACCAACACCTTGACGCGCTTGTCTGCGGCGGCTATCTTTTTCAGGATCTCCACGGTATTATCCGTACTGCAATTGTCCATAAAGATATGTTCGTAATCATATCCTTTCAATCCGGAGAACAGATTACGGATAACCGAACACACCTCTTGGACAGTGGCGCTCTCGTTGTACACCCCGGTAATTACGGATATCTTCTTCATTCTTGCTCCACCTTTTTAAATCGGAATAGTGTCTGCGCTTCAGCTAAATTCTTGCTATGCGGTATTGAAATTCCCTGACGGCCTCTTTCAACTCTTTCTCTTTGAAATCGTCCGCCTTGACCAGTTTCAGCCCGTCCTTCAGCATAACCAGCGGGAGGTCCTTTCCGGTGCGTTTTTTATCCTTTTTCATCGCCCGGATCAGGGAAGGACAATTTAAAACCGATTTCCCCGGCATCTTCACCATCACCGGAAGCAAAAGCCCGTTAAATATCCGCTCTTCAAGTTCCGCGGACAGTATCCGCCGGTTACGCGCGGCAATGTTGGCAAGCGCCATCCCGATAGTGACCGCCAGGCCGTGCGGGATGCCGAAAGCGGAAGTTTTCTCGATGGCATGCCCGAAACAATGCCCGTAGTTAAGCAAATTACGCCTGCCGGAGTCAAACTCGTCGTTCTCGATGTAATCTTTCTTGATCAACAGGGAATTCCTGACGGCGAGCGCCAGTTCACGGCCTTTATCCCGCAATATCTCCGGTAAAACACCGCGTATATGATCGAAGTGCCTCCTGCCTCCCATAATATGCAATTTGACCACTTCCCCCATTCCGCTGTAGAAATCGAGCGGACGCTGCGTATTAATAAAAGTCGTGTCCACCAGCAATTCCGCCGGCGGATAAAAAGTGCCGATAATATTCTTGTAGGACTTGTAATTAAGCGAAGTCTTGCTGCCGATGCAGCTATCGGCCTGCGCCAGCAGAGTGGTGGGGATGAATATCCACTTCAGGCCGCGGTATAAAGTAGAAGCCAGAAAACCCGTTATATCCTGGGTTATGCCGCCGCCGACAGACACCACGAGCATATTGCGCTTTGCCGACAGGCGGATAAGCCTATTATACAGCATCTGCACCGAGTCCAGGTTCTTTCTCTCTTCGGAGACAGGCAGGACCACGATCTTTCCGCGCTCGAAACCGTTGAAATAGCGCCTGTATATACGCCAGACATTATGGTCCACGATAAGGTAAACCGGATTACCGCTTTCGCGCAGTTTATCCAGATAAGGCCCTGCTGCGCCAATAAAAACATTATAATCTCGGATCCTGGATTTTAAAGCGATTATCTGCATACGAACCCGCCGTCGGCAATAATGACTTGCCCGGTTATATACGTATTCTTCGATGAGGCCAGGAACGCCACCGCTTCGGCTATTTCCTCCGGCTCGGCCAGCCTCTTTAAGGGGATAGTCTCTGCTATCTTTTCTATCTCGGCAGGGGTATTGTTCTGCTTAGTCAATTCCGTGTTCACGTATCCCGGAGCCACGGAATTCACCAGTATATTCGAATCCGCCAGTTCCACGGCCAGGCTCCTGGTCATAGCGTTCAGCCCTGATTTTGTCATCGAATAAACCAGCCTGCCGGGTTTAGTGACTTTGCTCCAGACAGAGCTGATATTCACGATCCTGCCGTAATTGTTCCTCTTCATTCCCGGGATAAGCTTCTTGGCGATAAGCAGCGGCGCGAGAAGATTGATCTGCAGCGAATCGGAGATATTCTCTTCGCTGATATCCTGGCACTCCTGGATGTTATTTATCCCGGCGTTATTCACCAGGATATGCACGGGCCTTGAAAGGGCGCTGAAATAGGCGTCGATCGATCCCGGCGACAAAAGATCCAGTTCCTGCCTGGACGGAGCCAGCACTTCCGCGCCGCGGTAACGCAGCATTTCGCAAATCGCCTTCCCGATACCCCTGGAGCCTCCGGTCACAAGCGCCGTCCTATTCTTCATCTCTTCCCCGCGGGAGTTTTGGCGAAACGCTCCTCCAGCATCTGGATACGCTTATCATCCTCCTCGGATATCGCTTTATAGAAATCGCGCTTGTTTTTCAGCCAAAGGAGCTCAAATTCCACCGCTTTCAGTATCCCCTTCTCAACGTTGCCGTTCAATGCCTGCGGGCAGAAAAAACAGATTTTCCTGGTTTCGAACCTGTCCAGAAGCCTTCCGGGGAGACGACGCAGGAAATCAAGAGAATCAGTGGAAATCGCCCCTCCCACTACGCAAGTCAGCCCCTGCCCCTTGGCTTTAGTAAGCAATTCCTTGGTTATCGCAAAAATCTCGTCGTTATTTACCGCGCGTCTGTCCATCCCCAGAGAGCCGACGAAATCCACCCTGCCCATAACAATACCGTTGAGCCGCCCGATCTCGGGTATCTCCAGCATAGCCGCAAAATTATCATACGCCATTTTTGTTTCGATGTTTATCATGAACTCTATGCTCCGCTGTTCATCCTTAGGAAAAACCAGGTCGATCGCTTTCAGATATTTACGCAAAGCGAAAGGGGTCTCGATCATCGGCGCCACCAGATAATTCACGCCGATGGACCTGGCGTCATACATATCGCGGATGGCTTCGCAGCCGCCGATCTTTAATGTAAGGCTCACGCCGGAAGCCAGACAAATCTCCTTAAGCCGCATAAGCTCCTCGGTCCGCGTCCCCTCCGCCTCGAACTCGGCTTTGACCCCGGAAACGGCGTATTTAGACTTCAATTCCTTCAAAACGCCGACCATTTCTGTTTCTATAATATTCATTATTTTCTCCTTTGCGGAAAAATACTGGCTATATCAAACAGTCGATTTCTTTAAGATAATTTTGTTCTATTATGGAAATTCTTTCTTTATCCGCCGAATAAATCTTCTGGCAAAAAGAGACCTTATTCTTAAGCCACAACAATTCGAATCCCAGAGCTTTCAATATCCCTTTATCGTAATGACGATCGCCTTTTGAATACTCAAAACAGACTTTCCTTGTTTCATAACGCCCCGGAGCCGCAACAGCAGCGTTTTCAAAGGTTTTCAGGGAAGCGGCAGACAATCCTCCGCCCAGAGTGCAAACAAGATGACGTTTTTTGGCAGACAAGATCAACCCCGTTACAATCCGCGATATTTCTTTGCTATTGATATATTTCTCGTCGTATCCTAAAGAAAAACACAAATCTACCCGTTCAATAACAATACCGTTCAGCAAATTTATTTCCGGTATCTTCAGCATACTCTCGAAATTATCGCAGGCGGTTATGGTCTCGATATTACAAAGCACTTCGATATTCTTCAATTCATCGGCAGTAAACACCTTTTTCACCGCCTGCAGGTATTTACGCAGCGAATAAGCCGATTCGACCATCGGAGCGATCAGATAGTTCACTCCCACGATCCGGGACTCCAGCATATCCCTTACGGATTCGCACCCGCCGATCTTCAAAGCCAGCCCCAGCCCCGCGCTCAAGCTAATTTCCTTAAGACGCAGCAACTCTTCCAGCTTTGTGCCCTCGGCCTCGAATTCAGCCCTGACAGCAAGGGCGGAATACTTTTCTTTCAGTTCTTTCAGGATATCCACCATATGCAGTTCCAACGAATTCATTTTCCGATCTCCTCTCCAGGTGCTGCTACTCCGATAACGGCTCCACGAGCATATTTGATAAAAATTCCTCCCGCGGCAGGAACGGGAACATATCCTCAAGCGGTTTCGAAACCATTTTACCGTCCGGTTTCAACTGCGAAGCTACTTTGGGGACAAAACGCTGCGTGGTCGAAAGCATCACTTCGCAAAGCGCCGGCCCTTTCGAACGCAACACATCTCCGATAACGGCATCCATACCGGAATGATCCTTGATCGAAAACACCGGGAACCCGTAGGCTGCCGCCACTTTCAACATCTGCGGGAAGGTCACTCCGCTGCGAGGATCGCACGCCGTATAGCGTCCCTTAAAAAAAGACTCCTGAGTCTGTCGAATCGATATATATCCGTCATTGTTTAAAACGAAAATTTTAACCGGCAGATTATACGCGATAATAGTCTGCAGTTCCTGTATGTTCATCTGGATGCTGCCGTCTCCGGCCAGGCAGACTACCGGTTTTCTACCGTTGGCCACGCAGGCACCGATGCTTGCCGGCAGGTCATATCCCATTGAAGCGCATCCGGAATTCCAGAATATGCGCTGGCCGTTCTTGACGATCCCCGCCTGGAACAAAGCCACGCAGGCCGTCCCGTTTGCAGAGACCAGAACATCGGCCTCTTTCAGGCATTTCGTAAGCGTTTCCATAAAATAATACGGATTCACCCTCTCTTTTTCCAGCCGGTATTCTTTCTGGACTACCGGATACCGTTGTTTACGCTCGGAGCACCAGGAAAGCCAATCCGAGTAATCCGGCAGTCCTGCCAACTCCGACTGTTTAAGGAGTTCTTTAAGAAAGTCTCCCGCATCCGCGTGCAGAGATAGATCGGGTTTAAGCGTAGGTTTAAGCAGTTCAGCCTGATCGATATCCACCACGACTTTAAGCGCGCTGCGGGCGAAGACCTTCCAATCGTAACTGACCTGTCTGATATTATTGCGGGAGCCGACGGAGATCACCAGATCCGAATTCTGCAGGGCGAAATTCCCGAAACGCGTCCCCAATGTCCCTATTCTTCCGGCATAAAACTTATTGTCCGAAGTGACCAGATCATACCCGCAGAATGTGGTCACCACCGGAATACCGCTTGCTTCTATGAAACGGCTGAATATATCTATGCTCTTCGATAATCTTATTCCGTGCCCGGCTATAAAAACAGGGCGTCTGGCAGCCTTCAACAGTTTTATTACTTCACCAACTTGTGAAAACAACTTTTTCCTATCCAATACCAACTCATCCACAATTTTATCATACTCTTCAAGAGCAGCTTCGTCAATAAGCGCCGCCTGAATGTTCAAAGGGATATCCAGCCATACCGGACCGGGACGCCCGTGGGTTGCCAGGTACACCGCTTTATCCAGATAGTATTTTATTTTCTCCGGTCTATGCACCATTGCCGCGTATTTCGTGACCGGTTTGACAATATCGATAATGTTTATCTCCTGGTCACCCAACTGCCGCAAGCCTATTTCCGGACAAGAAGCTACCGTTGTTTCCTCTTTGACCTGTCCGGAAATATACAAACAGGGGATTGAGTCCAGCCACTGTCCAATAACACCGGTAAGAGTATTGGTGCCGCCGGGACCGCTGGTAACGACAACCACGCCCATCTTGCCGGAGACCCTGGCGTATCCTTCGGCGGCCATCGCCGCCGCCTGCTCATGATGCGGACAGAAATAATTAATCCCCGGCTGTTTACCGGCGGAATCTATCAAATGCATCGCCCCGCCCCCGGAAATCATAAAGATATCCTTTATCCCGTGAACTTCGACAAGGCACTTCATTATATAATCGCTTAATTTAAGCATAGATTATTTATCCGAAAGCAAGAATGACCTATCTATAGCGGAAACATTATAAGAATACCAATAATAAAGCTTTTGTATTGCCGTGTCAATAGGCGTAAATTGTATGTTTTTTATCTCACCTCTCAACCGAGCGTTATTTCCGCTATATTCCGGCCCTATCCCATTTTGAGTTACCTGTATAGCGGAGTTCTTTCCGGATACCCTGCGAATATTCTCCGCCAATGTTCGCAGGCTAACAGACGAATCCGGCGTAACATTATAACTTTTGTATTGTCCGGTACCGGCAAGAAAATAGTCTATAACCGGCATCAAATCATCGATATAAAGATAATCGAACATCCGATCCTGCCTTAGGGTGATCGGCAGATCAAAAAGAGCCTTGCAGATAGCGTTGGAAATAAATCTTATCGCGTAATCTTCATATTTGCCGAATATGCCAAACAACCGCAATTCGGTAACATTATCCAGATTCTCGATCTCTTTGGCAATAATGTATTTTGAAAATCCTCCTTCATCCTCCGGCACATACATATCAAAATCATCTTCTTTTATCTTAGCCAGACTCCGGTCGGCCCCATATACGGAGCCGGAACTCAAAAAAATCATTTTGCCGAAAGAACTTCGGTTACGTAAGATATTATGGAACATCCGCAAGTTAATAAAGAGCTGCATTGAAGGGTCTTTGGCGTTCCTGTGCCCGGGCCGCACGGCGCTGTGGATCACGGCATCGAATTTGTGCAGATTGAAATACGCGCGCACGGCATTCGCATCGGTCAACTCCAATTCGCTATGGGCCGGAGAGCAAACAGTGTGCGATTTATTCAAATATTCTATAAGGTTACGGCCTATAAAGCCGCTTCCCCCTGTCAGCATTATTTTCATTTTTTATTTAAAGATTATCCGACATCAAATATTATAGCCTGCGCTAAGCGCGTCATTATAAAACATTTTTACCGTATCCAGAGAAAGTTCCTTGAGATCTTTACCGACCATTGCCAATTTCTTCAAGATATCATTGGTGACCGTAATTATCTGGCAGCCGCATGAATCAGCTTGGAATATATTCAACAATTCACGGGAACTCGCCCAAAGCAATTCCGCATTAGGATTCGATTCTAAAATAGCGGCCGCCGCCGTCATATACGGAACCGGATCACGCCCCGTATCGGCTATCCTGCCGGCAAAGACAGAAATAATCGTCTTTGAACCCGGAGATATTGCCTGTGAAACCGCTTTCACTTGTTCAACGGTCAATATAGCGGTAACATTCAACGAAATACCGTCCGAAGAAAGCTTCCGTATAAGCCCGGTAGACAATTCGCCTTTGGTATTGGTAACCGGGATTTTCACGTTTACGTTGCTCCCCCACCCAGCTATTTTTCTTGCTTGTTCTTCCATAACATCGAATTCATCTGAAAAAACCTCGAAAGAAACCGGCAAATCCCGTATCTCCTTCAATACGGCCTTGGCGAACGCTTCGTAATCGGAAACATTATCCTTACGCATCAAGGTAGGATTGGTAGTAAACCCGCTCACTATGCCTTCTTTGTAAAGCCGTTTCATTAAATTTATATCTGCCCCGTCGGCGAACAGCTTAACGCGTAAATTGCCCCGTAAAGTCATTCCCTATCTCCTGTTTTTTGCGAAAACAACATTGTTTTTAATGATCTCAACCGCTCCACGCAAATCATCCGTTTCAAAATCAGCCGCACAGTCCGCCGGTTCCTTCTGCGGGCAACCTGTATTGATAACACGAATAGTAATCAACCCGGCGTTACTCCCGCAGATAATATCGGAGTCACGATCACCGACTATCCAACTCTTTTTAAGATCCAATGAGTATTGCCGCACGGCTTGTTCGACAAAAAACGTTCCCGGTTTGCGGCAGGCGCATTCGATCGACAACTCCGGAACAATTCCTTTGGGATGATGATAACAATAAAAATAATCCTCGAAACTGATGTCATTCTCCGTAAGAAACGCATACAATTTATGCTGAATTGCCGTTAGATTCTCAAAAGACGTCTTTCCTTTTGCGTAACTCGGTTGATTGGAAATCAGGAACAAGCGTAGTTTTAAATCCCGTAGCTTTTTTAAGGAATCGATTGCCCAAGGAAACAAACGAAATTCTGCGGGGCTATGAGGTGATTCCCACCGTCCTGTATTCATATTAAGGACATTATAGTTTATAACCCCGTCTCTATCCAAAAAAACCGCGCCGGCCATTATTTCACCGATTCCCACTTCATATCATTTGATTTCAGCGACGGATGAGAGACGAGCAAATGCCAGACTACCGCCTGGAAAGATTCGGTATGCGGAGTTACGGTTCCCGGATCCAGCGTGGGAATGATCACTGCCGCATCAGCCACTTTAGCCGTATATCCGCCATCTCTGCCTACGACACCGATGACTTTCGCGCCTTTCTCTTTAGAGTATTTCAGAGCCTGTACAAGATTATTGCTTATATTTTTTTCGGCGTTGCCTCCTCCTACAGAGAAAACAAAAACACAGTCATTGGAACCGATTCTGCTGCCTTTAAGCCAATTAACGAAAGACGAATCCCATCCGTCGTCATTAACCCTGGCCGTGAGTTCGGAAACGTTATCGGTGGGAGAATACGATTCAATCCCGGCGATCTTACGAAAATCGTTGACCGCATGACCGGCATTTCCCGCTCCGCCGCCGACCCCGAGGATAAAAAGCCGCCCCGAAGACCTGCGTAATTCAATAAGGATGTCCAGCATACTCTTGACAGCTTTTTTGTCTATTGACCCGGCAATGCCGGCGGCCTGTGATAGATATTCCCCGATATAACCGTCACTATTACTCATTCTCCTGCTCCTGTCTTTTTTAATAGATTCAAAATATAACTTTCTGTTTCTGCCAACCCGTTCAATGAACCTATTTCGTAAAACCTTTTTTCGACCTCGTATCCGCACATTTGTCCCTTTGAAACAAGAAGTCGATAGAGTTCCGATAAATCGAATACTTCCCTGTCCGGGAACGATTCAAAAGCAGAACTTTTCAAAATTCCCATACCATAATCGATATATTCCATTTCGGGATTCTTCTTATTCTTATCGTAAGTTATTATTTGCCCGTCCTTGAATACGATATTACTGCTATCCCAGGCGTCCCGATTCCTGTATACCGTCATCAACCCGGTTCCCCGGCAAGCGCAAAAATGCTCATAGATATCAGCAAAATCTGCGGTAAGGTATGAATCTCCATAGATTACAAAAAACTTTTCTCCCAGTAAAGGTAACGCCTTGCGAAGAGCTCCGCCGGTACCCAGAAGTTTTTCTCCATCACAGGAGAATGTTACTGATAAACCGAATTTACTGCCGTCACCGACAAAATCCTCTATCTGCCCGCTTAGATAACCTGAACATATCACTGCTTTTTTTATACCGTTATCGCGTAATAAAGAAAGCTGATGCGCGATAAACGGTTCCCCTGCAACAATAAGCATAGCCTTAGGGATCTTTTCCGTGATCGGCCTCATACGGGTGGCTGTCCCTCCGGCCAAAATAGCGACAGTAGGCATCATGACTGAACGATCACCTTTGTCCCTTCAAAATCAAACCTAAAACGCACTTCTTCCAAGCCAACTTCTGTCATCGTCCGCCTCAATTTTACGCCATCGGAAACGTAAAACATCAGAAAACCACCGCCGCCGGCTCCAATCAGCTTGCCCCCCAATGCGCCGTTTTTCAACGCCAGATCATACCAATCATTGATCTTAGCGTTGGACATGGAACTAGAACGTTTTTTCTTATGCTCCCAATGTACGTTCATTAACTCCCCGAACTTATTCAAATCACCCTTTTCCAAAGCCCGCTTGCTCTCAACGCCCAATTGTTTTATGAAATGCAAGTTTTCTATCATCTGCCTGTCGTTAGTCTTGCTTTTATGGTGCTGCTCCTTAAGTATACCGGAAGCGGACCTTGTATAGCCGGTAAAAAACAACAATAAATTATCTTCCAGATCATAAAGTATTTCTTTTTCTATCTTCAGCGGATAAGCTTTTACCGCTCTGCGGCTGAACTCAAAACAGGTAATCCCGCCATACGCGGCTATATATTGGTCTTGCTTTCCGATCGGTTCGCCTAATTTGTTTATTTCTATATCGCAGGCTTGTTCCGCCAATTCTTTCGGATGAATCAGATTGCGCTTGTATGTATGCAAGGCTTTGAGTAAGGCTGTGGTAAAGCTACCTGACGACCCCAGTCCGGTTCCCGCCGGTATGTCGGCCATACTCGCTATCTCAAGATAATTATTATCCATTCCCAATAATTTTAACGATTCACGGATTATCGGATGTTTGATCTTATCGATGCGTTGCGCCCTTTCCATAAGCGAATATTTAATGATATAGCCTGGCTGAAAAGTCCTGTGCAACGTAATATACACATAACGGTCGATAGCAGCAGAAATCAGAAAACCTCCGAATTTATCATAATAAGACGGCAGGTCCGTGCCTCCTCCGCCTAAAGTCACCCGCAAAGGGCTTCTGGCGATGATCATTTTATTCTCCTGTCCTGTTATATATTTTATCCACTATCTTGAGCGCTTCATACGCATCATTAATGCCGCCATTAATGGCCGAGCCGATATTAATCGCTTCCGCAAATGCCTTGAATTCCTGATCCCAGGAAACATCTTCACCAGGGTATTCCCAGACCGTTGTATCCGGCGGCCCCATTTCCGGACGCATTTGATAATAAGTAAGTTTTTCCGTTCCGTAACTTCCTCCCAACCCGTCTATTTGTATTTTTCCTGTCCTGCCGTAAATCTCCAAAGAAAACATATTCTTCCATTCGGTGCAGCTAACATGAATCCAGGCGACCTGCTTTTTTGAAGTGTTTAAGCTAAAAAAAGCGTTATCGTCTACCGACATATTCCAAAAATAAGTGGCAGTTTCCCCTTTGACGGAAACGAAATCTCCCAGAAACCAACGGCAAAGGTCGATCATATGCACACCCTGATCGATCAATTCTCCGCCTCCGGATATTACCGGATCGGCTCGCCATTCCTTCTCGTAGCCTACCCGGCCGCCGTGTCCGTAACGTCCGCGAATGAACATCAATTCACCCATTACCCCGGAATCCACAATTTCTCTGGCCTTCATCAACGCCGGGTGATAACGCAAATTAAATCCTACTTTAACCTTATAGTGGGAATCGCCTGCCATCCTGTAAAAGGGAACAATCTCCGCCGCGGAACGTGCTCCGGGTTTTTCCACTAAGATATGCTTATTATTCTGAAGAGCCTCAATACTGACGGGAGTGAGCCAATTATTACTCGTGGAAACGATTACGACATCCACTCCAGGAGAGCGAATTGCCTCTTTCCAATCAGTCAAAGCAATACCGCAACCAGCCATGGAACATATTCTTTCGGCGCGCTCCAGCCTCGGATCGCAAGCAACGGCCAGTTTATGACTTCCCAAGGCCCTGGCACGCTTCATCCCTATCAAGCCGCATCCGATAATAGCAATGTTCAGTATTTTCATTTAATCGGTATCCGTCGTATTTTACCGGTATCTTCCGGCACCTTTCTGCCGTATTTTTGGATTAATTTATCGTAATCTTCCCTGACATGGATTAAACGCCCGGTTATGCCTTTATTACGTTTGAGATCGATAAGAAAATCCACAAGATCAATTATCTCCCGAGCCGGTGTCCCCCCATTCTTTATTACCTCAACGGCTTCCCGTAAAGCTTTCCCTCCCGCTTTCTTACCGGCTTTCAGGATCTCGTCAGTCATACCGGTCTTTACGGCACCCGGGGCGACGGCGTTTATAATTATATCAGGATATCCGGCAATCCTTAATTCTTCGGCGATAATCTCCACCATACGCAATACGCCGGTCTTTGAAATTGCGTAAGCGTTAAAGTTAGGACGGCCGTATACCGCGCCGCCACCGGAGAACATAATTATGCTTCCCTGCCCGGAAAAGAGCATTTTCCTGGCCGCTATCCGGGCAACTATAAAGCTCCCCATCAAATTAATATTCAGAGTTTCACGGAATTTGTCTATCGGAATCATCCAAGAATTGCCGATAGGCCCCTGTATGCCTGCGCAATTAATAACGACATCCGGAGCTTTTCCCCATTTCTTAGAGTGCGCGTTGAAAGCCTTTGTCACGCTCTCTTCTCTGGACACATCAGTTTCTACGAAATTAAGCCGGCTGGCCGAAACTGCGTGCCGTCCGGCAATAGTCACCTTATATCCGCTGTCTTTATAATACTCGGCCAGCATATTGCCGATGCCTTTTGTCCCTCCGAAGATCAATATTGAACGCAAATCAATCATCTTCTTTTCTCCAGCACCCATGGGTTATTCTTCAGAAAATCCACAGTCTTTATTATGGAGTTTTTGATCGTTGTTTTCGGGGCCCAGCCTGCGTTATTTATCTTACCGGTATCCAGATATATAAAAGGATTATCTCCGATCCACCCGCGCTCGCCGCCGGTATAGAGAAGTTTAGGTTTTAAACCCAAATGTGCGGTAATCCAGGCAATAGAATCATTCACCCGGCAATATTCATTCGTTCCCAGATTAATTATATTAGCTTTCCCCCTGAATTCCTGTATAGCGAAAAGCATCGCATCAATGCAATCCTGAACATTAAGATAAGATTTACGCTGCTGTCCGTTGCCTAAAACTTTTAGTTCCGCAGGATGCTCCAGCAATTGCTTATAAAAATCAAAAACATGACCATGAGTATAGCGTTCTCCCAATATCGAGACAAAACGGAATATCCATGATTTAAACCCAAACCCTTCGCAATATGCCTCAATCAGTCCTTCACAGGCCAATTTAGACGCTCCATACAGGGAAGTTTGGAGCGGAAAGGGAGCGTTTTCCGGAGTGGGGATCATTTCCGCTTCACCGTAAATAGAGCCTGTGGAAGAAAAAGCGATATCTTTAATACCGTTTGCTCGCATTGCTTCAAGCACGTTAAAGGTGGCGATGGTATTTTGTTGAAGATCTTTCCCGGGATGATTAACCCCGAAACGCACATCGGCATTGGCGGCAAAATGAAACACGAAAGAACATCCGTCCATTGCATTGCTTAAAGCCGATAAATCCAAGGTATCGTCATTAATCAATCTAAACTTCTTCGAACTCTCTGCTTCTTTCAGAAATTCAGGCAACCCGGTGGAAAAGTTATCATAAACAACAACCTCATGCCCGGCGCCTAAAAGGCGGTCAGTCAAGTTACTGCCGATAAAACCGGCGCCTCCTGTAATAAAATATTTCATAAACCTGCCTCTCAAGATTAAAGAAATTATGGTTCTTTGATCGGAGTGTAGACACTGTATCCGGCTAACGAAAAACCTTTCCGTACCATCTCTTTTTGTATCAAATCGTCCAAGAATGTGGCCGGACGGCCATCGGTGATTATTAAAATGTCAAACTTTTGTTCTTTAAATACTCTAAAATACAGATCATTAATTGTATCATATTTTCGAAGTATCTCAATCACGGTTAATTGATTATACCAATCCAGCACTTCTATATTGAAATCTGCGAAATACATAGCCGGAGAATAATACAGTAGCGCTTTCGTGTTACGGCTATAACGTCCGTTAACCTCTTTAAAAAATGCTTTTATGTCCTCCCAATATTTCAGCCTTGGTGAGTTGGAATAATCTCCCGTGAGCGCCTCTTTCAAAGGATACGGCGAAGGCAAATAAGAATTATTGATCTGACAGACGAAATTCACGATAAAAATTCCAGCAAAAACCGTGTATAGGATCCTGGATCGTGATTTAATTGATTGATTGGCTGATACCAGTTTATCCATAAGCCAGCCGATCACAAGCGCACCCATTGGAGCGCTTGTAATAAAATATCGCATTTGCGGTCCGGTTATGAAGTAACATAAAAGAACAGCGAAAAAGAATAAACCAGCGGCAAGCAACAACTGCTTTTTTCGTTTCCGGGCAAAGAAAACCAACGGCATAAACCAAAGAAAAACGAAATAGGAAACGCCGAACAGAAAAGGGTTATTCCCACCAACATAATACTTGTCACCCGCGAAAGTGATATCATAAAGAGAGTTCCAGCGTAATCTTGCCCCCTTAAACTTGAAAAATCCGGGTAAAGGCTTCTCTGTAGCATAAAAAGGCGACTTAATAAAATCATTATACATCGGAAACACAGGATTCTTCGTGATTATCCAGTTATGCAGAAATATCGGAAGAAAAAAAACAACAGCTAACAGACAGCCGACAAAAAATACCTTTAGTAACTCTGCCTTGCCGTCTTTATACGCAACGTATATCGACCTGAATAATATAATGATCCCAACCGGGATTAGAAGGAATATAATCTGCAGCTTAAAAAACACGGCACAACATGAAAGTGCGAAGAATAACAGAATATTCCTGGGCGTAAAGTTCTTCATTAAATAATCGCTGTTCAGAAAAACAACCACGGCCGAGAATAAGGCCAAACTGTCTATAAAAGGGCATCCGACGCACCATAAAAAATACGGGGTTGTCGCCAACGTCAATGTGGCGAATAAAGACACTCTTTTCCCGTATTCACTGCGGACAAAACTCTCAAAGATAAAAAATGCCGCATAAAAAATCGCCCAGTGGAACAATCTTATGGCAAATTCCCCGCCGCCAATAAGAAAGAGTATAGAATGAGCTCCCATTGAAACAACGGAAAGGTTAAAGAATGGCGGGACGTAATGAGGTGTAAAATTGAATACCCCGTTCATCGCAAGCACCTTCGGAAGATAAAAATGTGCCACAAGTTCATCCCAAGAGTAATTCGGGACCAACGCATAAACCGAATGTACAGTCATCAAGAAAAATAGGATTTTTTGCGTTAAAGTAAAACTATAAGTTTGTGAATTTTGTGTAATCTTCCTGATATTGTATAGTAATGTTTTCCGGAAAATAACTACTTGCGCCCCCAAAAACAGATAATAAGTGAAAGGATAATTGACCTTAAAATGCAAGGCAACCCATATTAAATAGCTGTTTATCGTTATCCCTGTAAGGACACCGTAGCACATTTTATAAAACATCTTTTCCCTGGCGATAAAGATCTCGCAAAGAAACAACCCCAAAGCGGTAGAAGCGAGCGCAAAAAGCGCCAGACCGAATAAAGCGATCATTTTACCTGCCAGTATCACCAACACAAAAGGCGCAAAGATAATAAATATACCCTTACCGTATTTTTCTAACGATACACTTAAAAGAACCACCGATAAAAAAATAACAGCGATATACTTTACCGTATCGGGAGCTATCGAATTTATGAAACCGGGATAGACGAGCACTTTAACTCCGGAAAAAATAATCAACGCCGCCGGTAAACATAACAATACTGCCGGCTTTACGAATTTTTTTATAGAGGGACGGTTGTAATACGCTAAGACCGCTGAATATAACAATCCGGCATTAAATGCCAGAGAACGAAAGATAACGGCGGCTTGCATCCTGACTAAAAACAAAGAAATAAGGAATAATAAACCAGCCAATAATTGTGCCAGCAAAAGCGCCGTCACCGGCAAAAGCCTATAGAACAATACTCCGCTAATGCTGAAGTCCTTTATTTCCCCGTCGAAAGGTCTTGTCCTGCTGAACCCGGTCCCGATAACGATGTCGGAAAGGTCATAATTTATTTCTTCAAGACTTTCGTCAATCACGGCAATATTATCCAAATAAACCCTGATATCCTTATTCCTGTCTATATTCACGCGGACATCATACCACCGGCCGAGGATCAAATTGCTTGTGATCAAAAAACCTCTACAATCTTTTTTCTTGTCGCCTATTACCAGGCCGAAAGACTTCCCGGAAGATCCGCCCAGTTCCATCCTGATCCCGGAGTTGGCAGGGGCGGTCTGAAAAACGTTGTCGAAATTGCCCACGGAATTAACTTTCATCCGGAATCGAATCTCTATTTTTTTGTCGTACAGATGCTTTACTTTGGGAGAACTTCCGATAACGGTAGGAGTTGAATATTTCCCCGCGTAGTTGTAACCGGCGAAACGGAATTCTCTGGTAAAGACGCTGTTAGAAACCAGAAGTACCGCCGCCAAAAAAATACAACTTAGCCAGAATTGTGTCTGCAGGATAGTTTTATGTGCCATAATTATCAGTGAATGCTTCTCAATATCAATCGGCGGCCCAGTTCTTCTGGATGTTATATGTCGGATGCAGAATAAATTTGGAACGGACATTTCCAATGTCATCACCCACCAGCCCAGCAAGAGAATAATCGCCGAACCCCTCTTGCTGCAGATAATAAAGATACCCGATATTACTTGGGGAGAGCCCCATCAATCTGGCGCCCACACCATCTGCTTTCAAGGCGTCTGTGGAACACACAGCGGCGTTCAAATGCACGGGAAAACCGTCAACCGGACCATTGCCGTCCATACAACGGAATGCGTCCAAAACGACAAGATCAGGCCAGGTATTCCTGGCGAGTTCAACTATATTGCGATGTATTACTTTTGTAGATTTCAAGTAAGCTATCGATCTCCTGAAAATAAAATTCATTAAACCGGGTGCCCTCCGCCTTCCCCAGGCTATAACCGATGTCGGAATATAAGTAAAGATGGTCTTGGAATTAGGCGCGCTAGGGGTGCGCAAACCGTGCATAATGGATTTATCTTCCTGCCTTATGATCCCCGCCATATTTTTTATCCCGAATGTGGCGATAGCGTAGTTATGCGTCTTGGGAATAGCCACAGATATCCGGTAATCAAAATCAAAAAAACGTTTTATTAACCTGATTTTTTCGTGTCCTGCGATCGAGCGGATATTAAGTTCCACAAAATCAGAGAAATCTTCTATACACTCCAAGGTAACATTATTGTATTTGTTAATAAGATCATAATAGCCGAACTTACGAAAAACAGCGCTGGTGCTGGTTTTTTCATAATAAGCGCTTCCGCTGCCTTCAAGTATTGTAAAGCGGCTACTCCGTAATTCGCTAAAATTACTCAATAAGAAATCTATGGTAGCCTCTACCGCCACCGCCTCGGTATTTGCCACTTCGTTATTGGTAGCCGTTAAATTAGGTTTTATCAGGATATTCTTCTTGTCCCTGATATCTGTCAGGTCCGGCTTAATCATCTCCAAAGCCGCCCGGATAGTATCATATCTCCTGGTGCCTTTTAGCAAAGCTACTTTCCTGATATTAACGGTCATTTCAATATTTCCCTACGCCGACAAAGCCGATTGACGAACGCGTAAAATTATAGAATTATTATATTACAATACCGCTGTTTAGAGGTCAATTACTATACCCCCAATTTATAACGCGCGGTATTATCCCACGCGACCTTCCCTCCGTGACTGAAAAAAGGCTTCTCTGACCGCCGCTATATGACTGCATTTGCCGATAAAAATCAGCGGTACATAAAACAAAACCGACGGCTTATACTTAAGCCATTTATACACTACGAACAACGTCATTGCGATTGCCAGAGGAAGAGCGTATATATACATTTTTATTGATGAATCGGGAACCAAATAATGATATTCCATTTTTCTTTTTCTGCGCATCTGAAAGAACTGCTCTCCCCATTTAGCCTGATGCCTAAGGAAACCGGAAAGAGTGTCCTTTTCAGAATGATACACCGTGAGATCAGACTTAAAATATATCTTTAAACCGTTCCTGTGCGCCCTAAAGAAAAATTCGGCGTCCTCTCCGGAAATTAAAGCCTCATCCAAATAGCCGACCCTATTAAAAACCGATCTTCTCAACGAAAGATTGTTGGTAGGTAAATGAAGTTTTTTGACATAGCCGTCCTTACTATGCGGTATAGACGTCCACCAGTTGCAGAAACCGTCGCTCCTGCCGAATGCCGTATTGCAAACACTACAGATACCACCGCCTATGATATCCGCTTTAAACATCTTATGCAAATCGGCGTGCCTGCGCACCCAGTCCTTTTGCACATAAGAGTCGGAATCAAGGAACAACAACACTTCTCCATCGGAAGATCTGATACCAGTATTACGGCTGTGGGCCGGACCTGAATTCAAACTAAGGTTCATTATCCGCAACCGCCGGTCAGCGGAGATTGCCCGGACAATTTCCGCAGTTCTATCGCTGGAATGATCATCTACTACGATAACTTCAAAATTATTATAATCATTATCCAATACTGAATCTATACAACGCCCAATGGTCTCTTGCGCGTTATACGCTGGGATAATCACGCTTATTCTCACCAAACCTCCATTTCTATTTACCGCTTCGGCATACATCTACAAGAAATCACCGGATCGGAATAAACAATTTTGGATACTGTGTTATGTTTAAAAAGAAATTATCGAGCATATTACAATTATGATAACAACTGCATTCGCGCCGGATTATGGATTTACGGACGGATTCAGCCTCGTGTGAACATAACAACTCCGATAGTGGACGCGCACGCAGATTTCCGAAAGAAGGCAACATTTCACAAAATGAAACATCACCGTTGGCATAAACTACAAGATGACGTCTGCCGGCCAGACAGGCAGGTGATTGTCTTCCTTCTTTGATAACGCGAAGGCTAAAATTATACAACGCCCGCTGATAATTACGCAAAAGCATTCTCTGAAAATGGTCAAAACCGTAATCATAACCGGACCACATTCGAAAAATATCTTTTTTTATCATATTAAGATCATTATAACAAGGACAATCATATGCTTCGTTAACTGGCTGATTCCCCCTCCTGAATATAATTGAATGAAAATCTACTCCTAATGTTTTGATAAATGCCATAAATTTTATTATATCCGGATACGTCAAATTACATAATACTGTATTCACTTTCACCCTAATGCCTTTTATCAGTTTTAATAAAGCCACGGTCTTGAGCGATCTCTCGAAACAACCTTTTCCCCTGACATCGTCGTTAACGGCCTCAAAACCATCAATGGAGACCGAAATATTTATTTCCGCACTTACCTTATTCCTTATTTGTCTCGCCATATCTGCGATCAACTCTGGATCGAAAGCATTCGTAGGTATGCCGATCGATCCGGCCTTGAATAAGGCACAGATGTCAGGAAGGTCCTCCCTCAAAAACGGCTCCCCGCCGCTTATATCCAGCCACAGAAGTTTATTGAATTTCCGCGCTATGTCTCTTATCTCTTCCAATGATAGTTCTTCCCCGGCAACGGTATCTTTATCAACAAAACACGTTTTACAACGCAAAGGACAACGTTTGGTCACATGCAGTATAAAATGCGCCACGCTATGCGGTGCCAATAATGATCTCAATATGGCAGTTTTCATACCTTAATATCCCCGTTCTTCACATAGGCGATAGTCATCACCAAAACCGCACGAGGTGATTCAACTCGGCAACACAGTTTATAAAACACCTGTTGCATCGCAATATCTCCCTACGCTTCCGTTTATATTCCCGTGAATTCCAAACATCCTTTATCACGGTCTTTTTTATGTCGATCGTGAAAAATGGTCTGTTACTAAGATAATCCGGCCAACAAGCGTAAAGTTTGCCTCCAGGGCCTATGGTTAGTGAGGTGTAGCCTTGGCTACACGGTTTGACAGGGCCGCAACCGTCTTTGAAAACATTATCGATACTGCGCACATACCAATCGGAGTTTTCTTGTAATCCCCGGCTAAATTCCCTGATCATAGAGGAAACACCTACGCATACCCGGCTTTTCCTGGGGACAAGCAACCCTTCCGGAGAAATATAATGCTCCGGGATAAAACCTACGGCATCTGCGCCCATTTCCCTTACCTGACTAATGATCGTTTCTATTTCCCGCACATTATCTTCGCAAATAACGCAAACAACGGTTACCCTTATCCGCGGTGACCTTCGGGAACATATAGCCCTTTTCAATTCAAAAATAGCTTTTTTTGTCCTGTGATATGCGCCGGAAGTATTCCGCAGTTTATCATGAACCGAAGGATCAGAAGAATCGATGGAAATAGTGATATTATCCGGCCCAGCATTGAGAATATCCTCGATCTGTTCCTTGTTCATACATGACGCGTTGGTAGCCAACGTCACGCTTACTCCGAGCTTTCGCGCAAGCCCGATAGCGGGTATAGTACCTTTATGCAATAAAGGCTCGCCTCCTGAGAAACCTATTCCGGACACCCCCATATCGGCAAGCTGTTCTACGATAGTCAACAACTCTGAAGGCGTAAACTCTTCGCCGGTAGAAATATCTCCATTCTGTCCTCTTTTTATACCGCAGAAACGACAGTCCAGATTACACCTGCTTGTGGGAATGATCGTGGCCATAATTGGCGAATTCAAAGCAACCCCTCTAAAGAAATGGCAGGAAAGATGAACAAGCGGTAGTTTTGCCGCCTGACGGAAGAGCCAAGCTACCCGGTCTTCTTTAATCATATTCAAAATAACCGCTACTTGACTTTTACGCATTCTTTTCTCCAGTCAAGCACCTGTACGCAGGCTTCAAAGACTTCCTGCGGCGTTATAGAACGCATACAGATATTATCGCCACCGCATGGGCGTTCGTTAATCATATATAAACACGGAGAACAATAAACGGAATGATATATCACAATATGTTTGCTATTCTGCGGAGCATATGATTGAGGCGTTCCAGGCCCCCAAAGCGAAACGGTAGGACATCCCATCAAATCTCCCAGATGCATCGGACCGCTGTCGTTAGTAACAAGCAAGTCTCCCATTTTAAGCAAAGCCAAAAAAACCGGCAATGATGATCTACCCGCGATATTATGGACTTTTATCTCTCCGGTAACCGCATTGATCTGCTCTATGCATTTCTGATTATATTCCCATTCCTTATCAGCGCCTATAAGTATCACGGCTGTATTCTGAAGTTTTAATAATTGCTTTATTAGAATACTAAAACAATCCGCCGGCCAGCGGCGTTCAATGCAAAGGTCAGAAGCGTTTATATTAATAAAAATTATTTTTTTGTCCTTTACTCCGAGACCGCGTAAGATCTTTTCAGCTTCCTGTTCGCTATCAAAGGGAATCTTAAGCATATCGGTTAACTCTTCGTTATCGAAAACATACTCTTTCGGAACTCCTGCGAGATAAGCCATATTCTTATATACGCGCGAAATATGCTGAAAACGGTTGAAATAAAGCAAATGCGTAAATATCCCCTTCCTCGAAATAGTATTAATCAGAAAGAACCCCAGCCGATAAGGAGAAAAGATCAAAAAGGTCAGGATGCGGGAAAAAGAAGAATATACTTCCAGATCGATGGTAATCGTCGGCTTTTCGTTCTTTATCAAGCGGAGCGCCTTAAAGGTTGTTACGGCTAAGCTCAACAATGTTGACTTATCGATAAAATAAGCCTTATCAACGGCACTTAACAACTGTGAAAACACCTCATTATCTTTAAAAGTAACCAGCAGTATCCTGGTAGTGGGATAACGTTTACGTAAGTATTTCAAGAAAGGAAACGCCTGCACGATTGAACCGATCCCCATAAATTTAGAAATCACAATACACTTCGGGGCTTGCGGGATATCCCGCGGCACGCAGCGGATAATATTGAGTATCCGTGCCAAACGGTCGAGTACAAAAGCGCCCACTCGTCCTATTGTCGCGTCTATATAAAGATAAGTTTGAGTTGAATAATTCACCTTCTTAATCTCCTTTACGGCATAGGATAACCATTTCCTCATCTCCTAACAAAAGAGAATATCTAAAAACGGCACTCCAAATTCGTAAAATGATTCCCGCGAAAACAACGCTGTTTTTTTCGCATTGCCAGCATTTCAAGAACGGCGTTAATTTAGAAAGCAAATTACGAATAGACAAAAGAATGCACAAGGAATCTGCCCCCCTGAGCATTGCAACCTTAATCTCAAATTTATGTTTTTTCAGTGTCAGACGCAACCCGTGCAATGTATAATGGAACAGATGCACTGGAGTCTGCCACCACCCCCATGTTCCTTTTAACACCCTGGGAGCAAGAGCCCCTGCATTCGGGGCCAGAATCAACAATTGTCCCTGCCGTCCAAGAAGGAGTTTCAGCCTATCCAGTGTCTCATTAGGATTTGGAATATGCTCAAGCACATGGGACATAACAATCAGATCGAAACAACATCCCTTGGCCTTATCGGAATTCAGGAACTCATCAACACTCATATTGTGAATATGAAAAGCCCCTGCCTTTTTTGCGTTCTCCGCTGCCGTTCTGTCAGGCTCCACCCCTGTTATAGATTGCGCTCCATAGTTCTTCATTACTCGAAGAAAATCACCATGCATACAGCCTATTTCCAATACGTTATTAAGACCGCGCAATTCGCCGGTCTTCGTCAAATAATCCATCAATTTAGCTGAACGCCAATCTTTCTCAACACTGATAAGGGAATGAACATCATAGTGATACGCTTTATTATATATTTCCTGCAGGATATGTTCCGTAGGCACGGGCACCGTCATAAAGTTTCCGCAATCCAAACAATAAAATACCCCATATTGCTTGCTGAACGCGTATAAAGAAGATACCTTACTTATCGACCTCTTTAATCGCGAGTTTCCGCAAAGCGCGCATTTCAACGTTTTTTTCACAATCTGTCCTTCAAGGTTATCCGTTAATGATACTTTCCCATAAGGGAGGCAGCTTACGTCCTCTAATTCTCGACTTTATCTTTATAAAATTCCACCAAAGTATTCTGTAAACTGCCTGCTGCGCCTTGGTCTCAAAATCCCTGGTAATCACCTTTATGAAAAATGTTATAAAATACCGCGGATCGTTTAATAATTTCTGTAAGAAAAAAGTGAGATAAAGATAGTTACGTTGTCTGATTAACTTCGAAAAATTCTTTTGATGGCGAGCGGCCATTGTATATTCATGCGCTTTGCGTTCGTCTGCAGCCTCTGGATGGTCTTTAGCCAGCTTGGTCCCGGGTATCGGAGTCGCCATCATCACAAGAATTTCGTTCACTCCGGCGCGCGAGAGCTTTTTGATATAATCAGCCGTATCATTAAAGTCACTGTCAGTCTCTCCGGGATACCCGATCACAAAACACGCCTGGACCGGCACATTTAAACGCGAGATCTCCCCGGCAAGCCTAAGCGCATGATCATGGTCGAATGGCTTATTCATCCGCTTCCTTAAATGTTCCTTTGAACCTGACTCCGGAGAGAACGACAGGTAGTTACATCCAGACGCTACCATTGCTTTAACGGTATTCTCGGAGAGTGTCTCTATTTTTGTGCCGGAAACAGTCGCCCAGTTGAATTTTAGTCCCCGCTCGCGTATCAACTCCGTGACCCGTATTATCCTCTTTTCTGAACTTGTCGGATTTAAATCTTCCCACTGAAACGCATCTACTCCGTATTTTTTCTGGTGATGGGTCATAAGATCGGCTACGTACTCCGCTGAATGAGCCCGCCATTTCCGGTTGTTCAAAGACGGCACCGAACAAAAAGCGCAGCTAAAAGGACACCCCCTGGAAGTAACGACGGACATAAACGGTTTCGGAGCGGGGCCGTGGGCATATCGTAATTCCCAATACCCTTGGTATCTCACGGCTTCCCAGTCAGGAATAGGCAGTTCATCGAGATCAGCCATCCCCACATTCTTTTCCGGCTGCCTGTACGGCTCGTTTTTACTCCAAAGCCCCGGAACCCGACGCCAGTCCATTTGCCCCAATACCGCATAATAAAGTTTATCAATTTGAGCGTCAGGATCTCCCTCTAGAACATAATCGGCGCCTGCTTTGAAAAGAAGATCTTTTGTATAGGCAAGGTTATGGCTCGTAACCGCCTGGGTGTTCTCTAAGATCGCTATTTTGGATTTTGGGAAATTTCTCTGAAATTCCTTGATCAACACTTCTATCGAGATAAAACTGGCTATAGAACGGCTGTAAAGCGCGATGAGCCGGGGCTCTTTTGGGACACGTTTCAATATATGCCTTTCATCCAGCCCTTGCGCGGTAAACCCGCAACTACCAAGGCGCATATACAGCGGATCCTCACCAACACAATCCACCCCGGCAACTTCGATACCCTTATTTTTGGCGACAGTATACGCATATACCATCATAACCGGCATAATGGGAATTCCTGTATGCGGATCGCCCGCTTCAGTGATCAAATGCGGATTTACAAAAAATATCATATTTTATTCCGTATAACTTCAGCCGGAGCACGTTTTAGATACCGAATCCGCTGCATACAGCTTGAGGGTTTCTTTGCAATCCAAAAATCATTATCCTTTCGACGAAAAGACCGTGAAGAACAAATAGGAATGCGGCGATAATCAATAGAAAAGCCGTTAAGATTATTTTTCTACGGGTCAATCGATCCTGCAGATAAGCAATCCCTATCATAGAAGAAACCAGCAAGACTCCGAAGAACTCCGAACGGTATCTAAGCGCCATAGCAAACATCATTAATATCACAAAAACAGGAATAAAAGAGATAAATAAATACGAACGGAATTTCCAGCCGGGATCCGAAAGTTGTTTATTGCGCCTAAAAAGCACAAATGCCCCGACCAGTGCGGCCATACAATGAAAAGGCAGACTCAAAAGTATAGAATAATAATCTTCTTTGTAATCGAAATAGGCCAAATTAAAGGGAAAACTTCTTTTCCCGACTTTGATAAAAGGCGGACTTGAGCTAAAATTGTGTGGCGAGACGGAGAAATAATAATCCAAAGTTTCCGGGATACGCTTAAAGGTCAAACTCGGAGATATAGCCGCCATTCTTCCCCTTTCCGTACCGATCAATTGCTCGTGATCTGGCAAGGAAGCGAACTTGAACGGGCTCCCCCATCGCTGATAATTTAAAAGGAGCAGCAACGACAGCGCCGCAATGAAGAAAGAATACGGAAGTAGGGAGCGCGGAGCACGGTCCCCTCTCCTTAGATCGCGCACCAACAAGAGCAGAACCATAATACAGGACGCCGCCCCGTAAGTCGGTCTGGTGAACAGGATCAAAGCCGAAACCAGCAGCAACAGATATTTCTTTGATAGTTTACCGTCCCGTAGAAACGACAAATAAAAGTATGCCTGAGCAATAAAAAGAGCTACCGACCAAAATAAAGATTCCCAATAAACGCTTGCTTCCACGAACAAACTCACCAGCGGGATTAAAAAAAACGGATACCAAGCCGTCAGCACGGCATCGCGTTCTCTGGTACGCGTGAAAAAAAGGACTTCCCTGAAGAGATAATACACGGAGAGACTGTAACAGAAAGTTGCCGCCAGCATTGAAGGCAATGGGTATTCGCCGAGACCGAACAAAGAAAATATTCCGCGTATCAACGCAGGAAAAGGCAAAAAATAAGCGATTACTTTACCATTTACGATAAACCTCTCGCCGATCAATACCGAGGACGTTACTCCCACGTCTCCCACAATAAGTCTTTTCCACATATCAAAGAAAACTTCACTATATCTGGTTTTATAAAACAGATGATAGGAAAAATCGCTTAGGAAAACGAAGGCCAACAGAAGAAAAAATGTTATAATGGCAAAAATGAAACAGGAATTCCTGCACCTGCCTACGGATATTACCCAAAGGATTAAACCTACGCATAACGCCCCGGCGTAAAGTAGCGTATCAGGCTTAAATGAATCCAGCAGCCCCGGATAAACTGCGAGCCTGAAGATCGAAAACGCAGAAATCAGGACACAACAGGATATCAAGATCATCTGCGCATGCTTCATTATCCCGGTACGCTCGAAACAAACGACGCCCCTTGAATAATAATTACGAAAAAACTCTCCAAGGGCAGTTAAAACAGCCTGCAACGGCCGAAAAAATTTATGAAAAGAAGAAATAAGTTGAAGTCGAATCTGCAAGAAAGAAATAATAAAAAAGATAGAAGCCAGCAATTGAAATAACAGGATACTTTTCCCGGAGAAAAGTCTGTAGAACAACTGTCCCTCTATCCTGAAGTCCTCCACCGTGCCGTTCAAAGGCCGGCTCCTGCCAAAACCAGTGCCGAGCACTATATCCGTCAGTTCATAATTCAGTTCCGGAACAGTTTCTTTCACGACCGACTTCCCGTCCAGAGATATTGACACCTCATTCTCACGGCTTATAGTCATTAAAACTTCGTGCCATTTTTTGAGCCCGAAGTTATCCGTAAGAACAAACCCCCTCAATCCAAGTTTCTTGTCCCCGATTACCGCGCCTATCGAATTATGCACCCCGTTACCGACTTCCATGCGTATACCGGAATTGGCCGGTGCTGTCTGAAAAATATTGTCATATTCTTTTACTGAATCTACTTTTACGCGAAAGCTAATCTTCACCTTTTTACCATATAAATGTTTTACGGACGGAACACCACCGATAACTACGGGAACGGAATACTTTCCCCGGTAGCCGCAGCTTGAGAAACAGAAATTCCTAGAAAATACTCCGTATGATACAAAAAGAACTGCTATCAACAGCAAACAACTGAACCCAAATTGCATCCAGGCTGACGTTTTAGCGTACATCTCCGTCTCCTTTCCGGCGACGCGGCAAACCCAGATGACAGCAACCGAAGAGCAAGAATGGAACCGAAATAATCCAAACGGCTAGAAGTAAAAGCGATGTAGTCCGGCTCACTTGCCAGAAGAGATCAGGCCTGAACCTATATGTGATCTCGTGCGTCCCGGCGTTCAAGTAGACTGCAACCGTCAGATCGGATTTATCAAGAATATATAATTCTTCCGGTGGAACTGTCCTGCCGTCCACTTCAAGTTCATTCCAGACAAACGGGTACACATTGACCGATATTAACCCGGGAGAGGACAAAGAAACGACTACGGGACCTTCCGGGATGCCAAATGAACTCGCCCGGCCTACAGGTATCACGACTTTTTTGGGGGGTGCCGGGACAAATCCGGCTTTAGCCACAGTATACAACGAAAGCGTCCGATATCCCCAGATATGCCCCGCAGTCCCAGGCATATCCAGAAGAGTATTCCGGTGCCGCAACGGCCTAAAACCAAAAGATTTACCTGGACTATCATAGGTATAGAGACCTATTATGCTACTGCCGTGGACATTCTTTATCACTACCGACATCGCCGCCATCCCGATTAGAAATGCCATAACGATGTTAAGTGAACTCCCCCGTAACGAATACATTCTACACTTAGAAATAACAAGCGCGGTACAGATAAGCGCAACAAGCAAAGCCAGGTTTTGGTAAGTAATGAATCTGTAATGAAAATGCAGTGTCTTAAAAATGTCAGGGATACGTGCTGCAAATGCAGGGGAAAGTGACATCCAGGTAAAATATCCAAAGAGAAGAAACGCGGCGCAGGAGGACAATAACAACTCCTTCAGTCTGGAAAACTTTTCCATATTCTTTGCGCATACTAACATAAGAAATACGGCTAACATAAGCAATGGTATATTAACCTGCGCGTCCAGGTACGGGGTCCCTTCAGGAATCTCCAAACCTTTATAGAGCGCCCTTCCGTCTAACGGAAACGGACAAAAACGTATAAACCAGTCATCGATCCCTCTGTAATAAGCCAGGCCGTGCTCCAGAACAGAAATCTTATCCCTGAACAACATAGCAACGTATACCAATGGAGTTAATACCAAGCCGGACAATAAACCGGACACGACGGTTATCTTAATAGCTTGTGTTTTACCTGGAAAAACATCCCGTAGAATTATGATTATCAAAACTTCGACAAACAATACGATGATTCCCTGGATCAAGGCAGGCGGCCAGGAACCGGCCGCCATCGTTATCGCCAGCCCCCAAAGACACCCAAACAGTATTTTGAAGCGCAATTCCGGTTCCCAAAAAAGACGCAAGAATAGCACGGCGGCCACGGTTAAGAATCCACCGGCGAAAACTTCCGGTAAGGAACCACGATTATAAATGTTGGTTAACGGATAGATAGCCCATAAAACAAGTATTCCTGCCCCCGCTCCTAAGGCTTTATTGTTAGTTATCCTGGTTATGAATCCGGCTACACAAAAGAATTGCATCGCATACAGAGCAAATAAGGCCAGTCGCACCGCGGAGTTAGCACCGATAACGGAAGAAAAAAAACCTAGAACCGGATAAAGTGTGTATCCGTAGAAAGCAGGAAGCATTATACCTACTGATGAATGAGTATTTAACACCAATGGGAAACTGAAATGACGCAAGAAATACTCACCGGTATATCCAACAAACCACAGATTATCAAACCAGTCGTCATAGAATCCAACCTTGGGATTGAAACGCAAAAGAAGAAACAAGGGAACCATAGACAAGAGAATACCGCTTGCGGCATACCTCCAACGTCCCTCCAGCCTGGAAAAGAGTATCCCCACGGACATCAAGAGATTACGGATATGACCTATAAAATTACTTTTCACAAACGACATATGCCCTGATCCCAACTGGATATCGCACGTACTTACCCAAATAATACTCTATATCGCTAAACTTCTCCATTAAAAAAGACCTGGAAGTATCTTTTATCTGATTGAATACAATCAGTTTCTTATCTTCTTCGGCGGCACTGCGTAATTTCAAACGATTCAGACTTTTCACTAAATAAAAGGCTGGATACACAAACACCCCGAAATGATTGTATTTAATGACTTTGAAACCGGCTGACCTGACCTTATCCAGCAATTCCCCGATCTCATAGCGGCGGACGTGATAATGCACCTGGTCGTATATATCATAAAGGCTGCGCCCCATCGGGACAGTAACAGCCAATCGCCCGGCCGGTCTCATTATCCTGAATAACTGTTTAAGGACTCCAGTATCGTCTTGAATATGTTCCAACACATTCAAACAAGTTACAGCGTCAAATAAGTTATCCGGGAACCGGCAATCTAACAAATCCATCTGAAACAGGGGAATATCAGACAACCGCGCATGGCACTTAGCAAGCCCAGCTGAAAAATAATCCGTACCGATGGCCTCTATCCCCGGAACCATTTTACAAACATCTTCCAGCATATATCCACAAGAACACCCTGCATCTAAGTAGCGGGCAGCCTTCACAAGCTTATTTCTGATCGAGTCAAAAGCTATCTTACGGTTATAAACATCTATAAAATGGGTCTTGGACGGGATTTCCAATTGTGATGTCAGAGAATCAGACCAGGAGTTATCGGATTGCGGGCGGGTAAAACTATAAAAAGGATATACCTTCTCATTGATAACGAAACCTTTGTCATAGACTATACCGGGAATGATCGTTTGAAGTGATTTATTCATTACTTCCCGCCGGTTTCATCATCATTTAAACCTACAGCCTTATCGATAATAAACACCGGGCGCTTTTGCACTTCATCGTAAATACGCGCAAAATATTGTCCCATTATGCCTAAACTCAATAATTGTATACCGCTTAGAAAAGAAACGAGTATTACCAATGTAGGATTACCCCATTTGATGTCGACTTGCAGTAATTTTAGGAGCAGATAAATTATCCCCAAAAGGAAACTCAAAGAAGAAATGACCAAACCTAATATTGATATCAAATGCAATGGGTATTTTGAGAAGCCCAAAACTCCATTGAAACCGATGCGCAAAGAACCAAAAAGTTTATTATAATTGCCCTTACCTTTCAAACGCTCATCCCGATTGTAAAGTATTCCTATTTGTCGGAAACCGACATACGCGACTAAACCGCGCAAAAAGCCGTCGTGCTCGCGCAGTTTTCTCAACTCTTCCACCACTCTTTTACTCATAAGACGGAAATCACCGGTATTCCGCGGGATTTTCACATCGGAAATCTTATTAATCAACCAGTAACCGCAATAAGATACAATCCGCTTTATTAACGTTTCCCCCTTGCGGCTTATTCTTTGAGCGTAAACTACATCATAGCCATCCTGCCATTTCCTAACCATATCTCCAATTAGTTCCGGAGGATCCTGAAGGTCGGCGTCAATCACTACACAAGCGTCTCCGGAAGCATAATGCAGTCCGGCCATAGTACAGGCCGGCTGCCCGAAACGGCGGGACATTCTCAATAATTTAATAGCGTTATCATTCTTATGAAGATCGAGGATAAGTTGTTCCGTATTGTCGGCACAGGGATCCAAAACAAAAATAATTTCGTATTTACAGGATAACTTTCCGACAACAGCTTTCAATCTGTCGGTTAACGGTTTTATATTTCCAGCTTCGTTGTAAACCGGAATCACTATCGATAGTTTATATGAGGTTTTCATATTTTCTATTTCATCCATTTTAAGGTCCGTTTTATACCTTTCTCAATACTCATCTTCGGCTTCCACCCGAGAATTAGTCTTGCTTTCTTAGAAGCCAAATACTGATGCCGAATCTCATATTTGGCCGTATTCAATATCCTGGAATCAGGCCTTCCTTTAAGGATCCTGCGTATTTTATCCAGCAACTCGATTACAGTCAGGGGGTTTTCGTCGCTGAAATTAAACGCTTCCCCGCTCAAGTCTAGCTTCTTCAGTTTTTCCGCCAGAAGGATATAGCCGTTGACGATGTCATCTACATAGACATAATCGCGCGTAAATTTTCCGTCGCTGCGTATATCCAGTATTTGACCGGATAAGGCGCAGCGGATGGCGTCCGGAACTATACGCGAAAGATTAAAATCGCCCGGACCGTAGATGTTACCGCAACGGGTTATCGCCAAGGGAAGGCCGTAGGCGTGGGCGTAACTATGCGCGATCAGATCCGCGCAACTCTTAGAGGCGTCATAAGGGTTTCTCCCCTGTAAAGGCGCATTCTCGGTATACGGCAGTTTTTTATGGCTTCCGTAGGCTTTATCGCTTGAAGCGACCACTACGGCCTCCATTCCTCCCTGCTGCCGCGCCGCTTCCAAGACCTCCCATGTCCCGGCGATATTCGTGTCGAATGTGCGCCGCGGATTGTTATGACTGCGCCCCACGATCGCTTCCGCGGCCAAGTGAAAAACGACATTTATGGAATGTTTACGCAGTATCTTGGAAACCAGGCTGTAATTCGCCACGCTCCCCTTGTAGACCGTCATATTTTTATAATCTTGAGCGGTCAAAATGGTCTCCTTACGGAAAGTCTTTATGTCCAATCCGATTATTTCAGCGCCGGATTGAAGCAATGTTCTTGTAAGATTGGAACCTAAAAAACCCTCAAATCCGGTAATTAATACTCTCTTGTCTTTCCAGAATGATTTTTGCATACTTAAATCCTCGTTTTAAGTTCCTTTGCTTAATCCCACGGCCGAAAAGAAGAATTCACGCTTTAGTTAGCGGGATACTTCACTCGCTACGGTTCATTCAGGATGACGGTTGACATTGATAGGACGACTACTTTAGCGATACGTCATCCAGGAAGGATTACCTTTTTCCCAAAGTTCTTCCAAATCTATCTTATCACGCAAAGTATCCATACATTTCCAGAATCCCGTATGCTTATATGCGTTTAATTGACCGGACTTCGAGAGTTTTTCCAACGGATCCTTTTCCCACACAGACGAATCATCGTCAATATAATCAAATATCTGCGGTTCCAGGACAAAAAACCCGCCGTTTATCCACGCGCCGTCCCCCCTGGGTTTCTCCAAGAAAGACTGCACGCCGCCGTCCGTATCAATATTCAAAGCACCGAACCTACCGGCGATCTGCACCGCGGTAATAGTCGCGCTTTTGCCGCTTTTCTTATGGAAAGCGATCAGTTCGCCGATATTTACGTCGCCTACCCCGTCGCCGTAGGTAAGTAAAAAAGGCTTATCCCCCACATACTGTTTTATTCTCTTGATCCTGCCGCCGGTCATCGTGTTCAAACCGGTATCGATCAAAGTTACTTTCCAGGGTTCAGCCTTGGAACCGAGGACGGTCATCTGGTTCCGGGAAAGGTCCAGTTCTATGTCGGCGGAATGAAGGAAATAATTGGCGAAATATTCCTTGATCACGTACCCCTTATAGCCCAGGCAGATCACAAAATCATTGAATCCGTAATGGGAATAAAGTTTCATTATATGCCAAAGGATCGGCTTACCCCCGATCTCGATCATCGGTTTGGGAATACTGCCTGTTTCTTCGCTGATCCTCGTGCCCCTGCCTCCGGCCAATATAACTACTTTCATGGTTAAAGGCTCCTTTTATCGGATATTAAATATTAGACAATGAAACTCCCCGGGCTTGAAGCCTGATGAGCCGATCAGTTTAGTTTTACCTGCTTTTTCCAAGAACCCAAAACCCAGAACCATTATTTTCACCCTCTCGCGAAAACGTGCCCCATCGCGGCGGCAAGCTTCTTGGGGTTCTCGATCAGGTCCGTGGCCGACCAGGCGTCGAGGCAATATTGCCCGACATAATCGTATTTCAAATACCCGTATCCTGCGTCCCCCCATCCATTACCCCAGGAATTCTTGAATTTAAATAATTTCATCTTATCGTCATAACCGCACACGCATATCGCATGCCCGCCTAATTCTTCTTCTCTCTTATGCGGCATAGGCACTTTTCCGTCACGGGCGGTCTTTTCAGAGAGCCAGCCGGAAAAAACCAGCATACCGGCAAGAAAAGGCCCGTTTATCAGAAGGCTTTTTTTCATCTCCGCGATGTTTTTTAAACGGGCGTAAGCTTTAATACGGTATTTCAACGCCTGCGCTCCGGCGTTTTTCTTAGGCTTGTCTGTTTGGTACGGTTTGTAAGGCCAGGAAGACTCCAGGCAGGCGCCTTTATCGAGAAGCACTTTCATCGCCACCCTGGGATATGTTCCTTCGCTTTCCGGGATCCCGTCCAATTTCTTGCAATTGTAGTAAACATACCGGGGGGAAAGCGGGATATACTTGCTGTATTCTTTACCGTCAAGGAACTCTTTCACTCCGACTGTGCCGGCAAAAGCGACGCAAGTGCCCTCCTCGCCCTGGTTGCGCACAGGCGTCATTAAAGCCGTGAGATCAACGCGCGCCGGCAGTTTGACAATAGGCAAAAGCAAACCCATTGGAATATCGCGCGGATCGCTGTAATCCTTGAAACATCCCAGCTTATATACATACGCCATTGCTATATTATATAACGACTTGGAAAAAAAGCAATGTCGAGATTAGCCTCAATTACCGGAAATCTCGCGTTAATTTACTGATAACTTCCGACAAAAAAAGCCGCAGCATACAGCTACGGCTTTAAAGTATTCCGAGAACTACGGTTGTGCTTGGTTTATTCTCCCGCCTCCTCGTTTACGACGACGTTATCAAAACTTAAATACGGCCCGACTTCCGTCTGCGCCAGCGCCGGATACATAAACGAATCGTATAAAGGAGTGTTCCATTCCGTAAAATCAGCGTTGAAATATTCCCCTTCCGCTTTTGTATACGCCGACCAGAAAGGATCGATGGTGAAAGTATTGCTTACTGAATCATAAGACACCGGAGCGTAGTTACCCAGCACCTTACCGCCGCTCAAATCGGCATATTGAATATTCAATCCTTTAGTGTTGGCGGAATAATTCAAACTCTCATACGGATTAGCAGAAACGATCCCGGCATCTTTCGCCTCCGCCCACTCGCCAGAGTAAGTGTAAACTTCATTCGCGACCTGATTGTTAGCGCAGGTCAAAACAAGCTGATTATCGTCTTTATCGGGCATAAAATCCGTGGAAAGGGACTTGCCGTTGAATTCTTCCCCCTGTTCCTCGATATTGAACCCACCTTTGCCGTCTTCCAACCCGCTGATCGCCTCCGTTACCGCATCGGCGCACATCTGTTTGGCCTGGGTGCGGCTTTCTGCGGCAGTATTTTCCACCTCCTTGGCAAAATCGGCGCTGTAACGTACTTCCAGAGCGCCGTTATCGGTTTTGGAGATATACACATCCGCATTACCGGGAGTGGCGCCAACGGTAACAAGCGCATCGCTGAAAGTCTTCAGGACCGTTGTATCTTTGGTATAAGTATTGGTCCCGGCAACTTCGGTAATGGATAGAGAATTGAAATACTGCGCTTTGCCGAGAAAAACGCCGCTTTCGAAGATCTCCTGGTCCGGGACAACGCCCCAGTTCTCGAAGTATTCGTTGGCTGCGCTCTGCAAAGCCATAACCGACTGGATAGAGATTTCGCTGTCGCCTCCGCCTGAAGATAACGATGACGGGCTGACCATACCGCTTCCGGAGGAAGATTCCATTAGATAGGCGGACTCGCCGTCATAATCGGCGGAAGCGAAAACAAAAGAAAAAGGGAGAAAAAACATTACCGAGGCTAACAAAACAGCTATTTTACGCATATACACCCTCCCGTTTGAGCCGGTATTTATATATATCCCCGCTATTCATCGTATGCTTTTATATTAAAATAGTAACACATATATACCGTAAATTTCAAGCCCCCGTCTATTTGTTATATTTTAATATTTAATCGGAGCGCAGAATTCCAGAATGTCGGGTTTTAAGATCGTCTTTCGGTAAGGGCTTAGGATGCCAGTTTTAAGTCTCGCCAGAGCATCAATGGCGGACAAAGTCTCGCCAATGCTTCAATTGGCGGACGGTCACGGTTATACCCCTCCTTAGTCCTCCCCATCAAGAAAGAAGAGCAAAGATAGGTTGGGTTCTGTTGGTTACCGTAACCAAAAACGATACGGGCTTCGTTACCATAGCCGTTGCCGGTATTTTACGGCGGGCTAAACCTCGCCAAAGTTTCAGTGGCGGGCAATAATTCAGGAAAGACCTCCCCGGACTCCTGTCTTGAGCATTATCGAAGGATTAGTCCGGGGAGTATTTACTGCATGGAATCCCGGGCAGTTGAGAAATTATCCCAACCGTGCGGGATAATACGTTATCCGGTCCCCCAACGGATCACAGTTTTGTTATTATGTTGACTTTTTACCTAACAATCAAAGACCGATCGCTTTTCCTATAGAACTAAGAGTGCTCTTTACTGAATCCCAAGTTGATCCGGATTTCGCGCTTGTATCTGAAGAACTGGAAGGAACAGCGCTTGTTGTGGCCGAACTGACGGCTTTACTGGCGCTGCTCAATTCCTTGCCTCCAGTACCGCCCCCGTCTGATCCGGAACTTGATTTAACCGAAGAAGCAGGGATCACCCCCAATCCGGAAGGATTGTTGTTAACCACAGTAGTGCCGGTACCCACTGTCGTACTTCCGTCTATTGCCCGTGACGGAATCTCTCCGGTTAAAGAATCGTGCACGTCTTTAGCGGTCGCGGCACTAAAATCGCTCTCCGGCGCGGTTAATCCCAATCTCTCGTTTTGAAGCGCATTCGAAGCTGTAACTTCCGCTGTAAAAGCATCGGTAGCTTCCTTATTGGCTTCCGCAGTTCCCGCGACTCCGGAATAGACCTCATTGGTCTTAGTGTCTACTATTGAAACATGGCCGACATCCGGCAGCTTTGAGACTTCAAGCCCGCGATCATCCACTTTTTGGACTTCATCCGTGCCCAAATAATAAAGCCCTGTAGTAATGCCGTTATCATTGCTCACATGGACCGCATAACGGTCATTGCTCCCGCTTGAATCCCCTGACCCGGACGATGAAACAGGCAATACCGGAGTCCCGATAGTTCTGGTTTCCTCTATTTTATCCACATCGAATGAAATACCGGTCAGTAACGTCTGGGTAGATGTAGTGCCGAGAATAATTTGATCGTATGCGGTAGTTGTTTCCGTCCGGGTACTTTCACTAAGCAATTCTTTACTAACTTGAAGATCGGTCCCTTCGGTAAGCGTATATGTTTCCAGGCTCATACCGCTGATAGGGCACAGACTTAAGTCCACCGGACGCTCGGTCGTAGTTAAAGCCGATTCTAACTGCGCAGCGAAATCAACGCTCCCGAGATCATCTGACAAAGCGTAAGCTTTAATAGGATCCCCTTGACTGCCGAAAACCATAAATTTCTCTCCGTCTGTATTCTGAAGAGAATCAAGCTTATCCTGAAACACCGTCGAACTTGTTGCTGCCGGTATCTCCGTATCTTTTCCGAGTTCCACCACCGCTTTCCAACCGGTGCTGGTATCGGCTACACCGCTTCCTGTAGGTGTCATTACCTGCGAAACAGCGGTAGTCGTTGTTTCTTTAGTAGTCGTATCCTGATACTCTTTAGTAGTTATTGTTCCGGAATAAAATGAAGGTGTACTAAAAGTAATATCCTGATAAGTGAGGATTTCCGATACTTTTCCTACTCCTTCAAACGTCCCAAGATCGATGGTTTCAGAGCGAAAAACGGAGGTACTGTTGAAACTTCCGTAAATATTGGCGAAAGAATCGGTATTAACCGCGACAAGATCACTGCTATTGATTATAGCTGTCGCGCTTTGTACATCGGATAATCTCGACCAACTGCCCCCGTCCCCGGCTTCCCAACCCCACGAACTCGGACTGCTCCAACCGGAACTGTATGTTCCCCCATCTGAAGACGCAGAGATTGTCGAGAATGAACCTGTGCTGAACCCGGAGGTTCCCCAGGCAATAGCACTGCTTAACGGCAAGCAGATCGTCGATAAACCAATTGTAAGGATTATTAAAATGTTTTTCATCGCCCCCCCTTTTTTTCAACCCCTCCGAAGATCTAAACCAAGAAGCTTGTATACTGAATCTTGCCGCCCCTTATCAAGCTTCCTACCCGGTAAACACCAGGCTGTTTTCAATTACCCCCATAATTGAAAACAACTTCAGCTTTCTGCATATCAAATATTCAGAATACTTTTTAAAACGCTTTCAGAAGTGATTAAAAAAATTTTCCCCCTTCATAATAAGTCTACCATATATGTAAAATAGCTTTCAATGCCCAAAAACTTAATTTTGCTTCAGTTAACAAATTGATAAACATTTGTATACCAATTATATAAGAATAATCGGTTTACGCAGTTTCGTATTCGAAAACAATTCCCCAGATTATTGGTTTCTCTACGGTATATTGGCGCGGTGAAATATCCAATTACCTTTCAGAAACAAAAGGGCCGTAGTCAACCGACTACAGCCCTTCGTTACAATCACTTCCTTAGAATTATAACCCTTTGGCAACTATATAGTCCACCAGGTCCACTACCCTGCAGGAATAGGCCCATTCGTTATCGTACCAGCCCATTACCTTGACGAACTTACCGCCTATGACCTTGGTCAATTCCGAATCAAGGATACAGGAATAAGTCGATCCGCAGAAATCCTTGGAGACCAGCGGTTCGTCCAAATATTTCAATATCCCTTTTAAGGAACCTTCAGAAGCCTTCTTGAACGCGGCGTTCAGTGTCTCTACCGTCGCCTCTTTTTCAAGATTGCAGGTCAGATCGGTCATAGAAACGTCCGGCGTAGGCACCCTGATCGCCAATCCGTCCATCTTACCCTTTAATTCCGGGATCACCGCTCCGATAGCCTTGGCGGCCCCGGTAGAGGTAGGTATCATCGATACAGCGGCGGCCCTGGCGCGGCGCAGATCCTTATGCGCCAGATCCAGAATGCGCTGGTCGTTGGTATAAGAATGGATGGTGGTCATCAATCCGTTGACGATCCCGAAATTCTCCATAAGTACCTTAGCCATAGGAGCGAGGCAATTGGTAGTGCAGGAGGCATTCGAGATGATATTATGCTTAGCGGCGTCATATTTAGCTTCGTTGACTCCGAGCACGATGGTGATATCCTCGCCTTTGGCCGGCGCGGAAATTACTATCTTCTTGGCTCCGCCCTTTTCGATATGCCCGATGCATTTCTCCCTCTCGGTGAATACACCGGTGGATTCGACCACGACTTCCACGCCATAGTCCTTCCAGGGGATCTCCGCGGGGCTCTTGGCGCTAAGCACCTTTACAGTCTTGCCGTTAATTACCAAAGAGTCTTCCTTGGCTTCTATCTCGGCGTCAAGCGTGCCGAAAGTAGAATCGTATTTAAGCATATGCGCCAACGTCTTGGTGCCGACCGGGAGATCGTTCACCGCGACAAAATCGAACTTAGTGGACTTTTTTTGCAGAGCTGCCCTGTAAACCAGTCTGCCGATCCTACCGAAACCGTTGATTCCCACTTTTACTGCCATTGCCTTTTCCTCCTTCTGTTCACACGTTCTATTGCTCTATTGTTCTATTGCTCTAATCTCTTATTTCTCGTTCAAATACGCCGCCGCGTCTTCCGGCGAAGTCGGGATCATATAGAACCCCGTGCCCCATTCAAAACCGGCGACCCTGGTCAATTTCGGAATGAATTCAATATGCCAATGATAATCTTCCCTGCCGGTAGAATCGCCGTTAACCGGTGAAGAATGTATTATAAAGTTATATGCCATATTTGGAAAGACTTTTTTTATCTTTGTTACCAGAGTGCGCATAACGGAAGCCAACGGCAGACGTTCGTTGTCGGGCATATTGCAGAAATAACCGTTGTGCACTTTAGGAATGACCCAGATTTCGAATGGGAACCGCGAAACATACGGGCAAAACGCCAGAAAATAATCATTCTCGGCGACGATGCGCTTTTTCTCTTCTTTCTCCTGCAGAAGGATATCGCAAAACAGACAGCGCTCGCGGTAATCGAAATAACTCTGCGCCCCCTTGATCTCCTCCATCACGTTCTTCGGCACCATCGGCAGAGCGATTATCTGACTGTGCGGATGCTCGATGGACGCGCCGGCCTCGTAGCCGTAATTCTTGAAGATCATAATATATTTAAAACGCTTGTCGCGCATCAGGTCCAAAGACCTCCTGATCGCCATAGAAAAGACCGCGGACACCTCCTGGTCGGTCAAATCCGGAAAATCCTTAAAATGATACGGGGTTTCTATTAAGACTTCGTGGGCGCCCACGCCGTTGGAGAGATCATACATCCCATTGCCGCGCCTGCCGATCTCCCCTTCAATCTGGAGCGCCGGAAACCGGTTAGCCACCACTCTCACTCCCCAGCCGGGAGTATTGGGATTTGTAGAAGGCTCCCGGCAGACCTCTATTTCCGGTGGCGTCATCGATTCACTGCCGTAGCAAAACGGACAGTCTCCCTCTCCTTTGATTATGTTCGGCTCATAAACATAATCCTTCGGGGTATCGGGGTGTTCCGTCTGCACGATTATCCATCTTCCTGTTATCGGGTCCCTGCGTAATTCAGCCATTCTACGCCTCCACCCCTCTTAAGAAAGACGCCGAATCCTCCGGGGATATCGGACAGATATAAAACCCCGTGCCCCATTCAAAACCGGCGATACGCGTCAGCCTGGGCATTATCTCGATGTGCCAATGGTAATCATTATCTATAGTCCTCCAGTATCCGGTTTTCTGCCTGCGAAAAGGAGCGGTATGTATTACGTAATTATACGGAGGATCGTTCAGTCCGTTCTTGATCTTTAAAAGTGTTTTTTTCAATACCCCCGCCAGAGCTTCGCGTTCATTCTGCTGCAATGAGGTAAAGTCAGGGCTGTGTTTCTTGGGCAATATCCAGACCTCGAAGGGAAAACGGGCCGCGAAAGGAGTGATAACCAGGAAATCTCCCTCGTCGAGAATTACGCGCGAACCTCCCTGGATTTCCTGCCTGATGATATCGCAGAAAATACATCTTTCGTGATAATCATAATACTGCCTGGCCCCGGTAAGTTCCTCTTTGACGCGCTTCGGATTCACCGGGGTGGCGATCAGCTGTGAGCGGGTATGACTTATATTCCCCGCCCCGGCGCTCCATCCGTGATTTTTAAAGACCAGTACGTATTTCAGCCGCTGGTCCTTTTCCAGATCGTTTATTCTGGAGATGTATGCGGAAATAACCTTAGCTATCTGCTCTTTCGGCAAATCGGCCATATTCGCGATATGCCGGCTGGTCTCGATGATACGTTCGTGGGCGCCGATGCCGTTCATCACGTCATATAGCCCGTGCCCGCGGCGCCCGAGAGTCCCCTCAACCCTTAAAAAAGGCGAGATGCTGGAGACCACGCGCAGTTCCCACCCGGGGGAATTCGGATGCGTGCCGTGGCCGCGCAGAGCGTAGATCTCCGGCGGGGTTTCCGCTTCATGGCCTTCGCAAAAAGGACAGGCTTCCTCCTGCGGCAGGAAACTCTCCCTGGCGGCGAATTGCTCCGGCCGCCTGGCGCGCTCTGTGGAAATTATCACCCATCTGCCGATGATCGGGTCTTTTCTTAATTCAGGCATAGTTTAATACTCGTCTTTCGGTTAAGGTTACGACGTCCGTATCGTCGGTCGTCTTACGTTCTTCGGTTTTAAGCCGTAGCCGTAACCCAAAACCGATACGGGCTTCGTTACCTTGGCCGTTACCGGTTCTTACGTTACCCTCTTCCCGCACCCGTCATTTCGACGAGTCCGCCCAGAACCGCTATAGCTAACAAAAAGGAGTGTATTGAAAGAACTTTAATGCAACACATTATAACAAATATTTCAGCTTAAATCAAAACTTATGGAATTCTACGGCTTTTTAGAGAGAAGTGGCCGACTCTATGCACTGTCCAGAAACTTATTTAACAGCGCACTCTTCCTCCATGGAGAGGATGAGAGGAATTGCAGGAACCATACAAAGGGCCGGCTGTTATGCCGGCCCTTTGTATATAAAAAAGGCAGGTAAAATTTAATACGAAACCCAGGTATCCGGCTTACCGTCCTTGTTGCTGTCTTTCTCCGCCTTTACCGGTTTTCCGCCTTCATAATACACCCATTCGTCGATCTTTCCGTCGCCGTTGACATCGGCTTCAACGCGTATCAGATTCCCTTGCGCGTCGTAAACCATTGCCCTGTCGGCCTTACCGTCGCCGTTTGTGTCTTTCTCTCCCTTGACTGGCACGCCATTCTCGTAATACACCCATTCATCCATCTTACCGTCGTTATTTGTATCGGTTTCGACCCTCAAAACGGTGCCTTTTGCATCATAATATTCTATACGGTCAATGACCCCGTCATAGTTCCTGTCCACCTTTACTTCCCTGGGCTTGATCTGTGCCGTCTTATCCGAAGAAGCCGCCGGTTTACTGTCTGTTGAAGCCGCTATAGCCGAATGCCCTATCCCACCGATGACCATCAAAGCTGCCGCCGCTAATAAACACTTTTTCATTTTTACCGATCCTCCTTTTGCACAACCTTATTTTATCGACCTGATCACATAATAATCCATAGATTTGCTAATATCCATATACAACACCGGCAGATTCAACAGGCTGGCGTCGATTATCATCGGGGTATCGCTCAAGAAATCATTGTCGATCTTCGCCCCGCTCGGCAAAGACCAAGGCAGAAGCAGTTTATATCCCCACGGTTCTTCGAGAGCGCGGGCATAGGCGGAATCGGTCACATCGCTCCTGAAGAGATCAAGATAACCGTATCCTCTGCTTAAAATACTGCCGTTAGCGCTGCCGCTGCCGTAATTTGCGCCGCCCATCAAACGGCTGTCCAGAAGCACCAATCCCGGAGGCGCGGGCGTAAATATTTCCACCCTCTCGGTATCGTCATTACTGACTACTATGCCGCGCAGGTTGGCGGATACTTCCCGGTTCTGGGAACCGGCCCAGACCCAGAGACCGCCGGAGGTGATATTCACGTCATAAGGATTCTCTATAGTCCCAATGAGGCCGCTCGCGCGCAGTTCAGTAGTGGTGGATGCGGTCAACAAACCGCCTTCCACGTCAATCAGGTCGCCTCCGGTAGAATTCAGTTTGACCGCACCGTTCAGGGCGCTGACCGTATTTGTGGTGATGTTCCCTCCCGCCTCTACTTCAATAGAGCCCGGCGCATGGTTTACCACCGTACTCAACAGGATGGAATCACTTTCATTTATTTTTATGTTCCCGGAGGTAGAATTATCCGCCTCCAGAGAGTATATCTTTGTCTCCAGAGGATTATCGGTGCCTATGCCGGTTGCCGCATCCAGGTCCACAATAGCGCCTATGGAATTGGCGGTTATTTCTATATGGCTGTCCCCGCCGTCGATTATACCGCCGGCAGTGGAGGTAACGGTAACAGCATCGTCACCTGCGTTGGTAGTGATCAATCCACCCAGCGTTATATCTCCGTAGGCGTTCATATCGATCCTGGCTGAACCGGAGTTTATCAACGCTCCGTCGGCCATGGTTATGGCGCCGTTTGCGCCGTTATCGGCGTCGGCCGTGACCGTGACGTTACCGCTGTCGGAGGTAATATCCCCTTCTGCGGCGAAGATAACATTGTTATCCGCGGTCAGGGTGATCGCCCCGGAGGCACTGGATATCCCGTCGTTAACTACGATATTGGAAGCGGCTCCATTGGCGTCCAGAGTGATCGTACTGGCGGTCAGCGTGCTCACCGCGTTAGCCGGAGAACCGGCCGAATCCACGGTCAGTGTCCCGCCGGAAACTATAAGTATGTCCCCGGTAGTCGCCTGCACCGCCTTGGCCACAGTAACGGCGTCGGTTTCGTTGATATTTATCATACCGGAGGTGGAATTATCTATGTCCAGTGACCCCACAGTGGTATCGATGGCATTTGAGACGCCCACACCGGTTGTAGAATCTATCACCAGTCTTCCGGAAGCAGCCACAACATCGACGTAGGTATCCCCGCCGTCGACAATGCCGCCCTCCGTGCTGGTCAGAACGACCGCGGTATTTGAGGTATTTGTCGTCAGCAGCCCTCCAAGGGTGATGTCCTCGTCGGCGTTCAAAGCTATGCTGCCGCTGCCGGAGTTGATCAATGTAGCGTCGTTCATAGTCAGTGCGCCGCTGGCCGTCCCTCCGTTATCAGCATCGGCCGTGACCGTGACGTTGCCGCTGGTTGAGGTAATATCGCCTTCTGCGGCGAAGATCACGTCGTTATCCGCGGTCAGGGTAATCGCCCCGCTCGCGCTCGATATCCCGTCGTTTACCAGGATGTCCGAAGCGGCCCCGTTGGCGTCCAAGAGGATCGTTCCGGTCAAAAGCGTGCTTACCGCGTTCGCCGGCGATCCGGCGGAATCGATGGTCATAGTGCCGCCGGAAACTATATTGATGTCGCCGGTGGTAGCCTGCACCGCCTTGACCACGGTCAACGCGTCGGTTTCATTGATCTTTACGGCTCCGCTGGTGCTGTTATCAACGTCCAGAGAAGCGACCGTAGTATCGATGGCATTGGCAACTCCGGCCCCGGTAACGGTGTCGATCACAAGCCGGCCGGAAGCCGCCACTACATCGACATACGTATCCCCGCCGTCGACAATGCCGCCCTCCGTGCTGGTCAGAACGACCGCAGTATTAGAGGTACTGGTCGTCAGTAATCCGCCAAGAGTGATGTCCTCGTCGGCGTTCAACGCTATCCTGCCGCTGCCTGCGTTGATCAAAGCTCCGTCGTTCATCGTCAGGGCTCCGCTGGCCGTCCCGCCGCTGTCGGCATCCGCCGTGACCGTGACGTTGCCGCTGGTTGAGGTTACATCTCCGCCGGCTCCGAACGTAACATCATTGTCCGCGAATATATTAATGTTTCCTGTCGTGGTCACTATCACTTCATTGACGGCGACATCGCTGGATACGCCGTTTGCGTCAACTTCCACTGTTCCGCTGGTCGCCGTAATGCCAAGCCCGGTTCCCGCGGTTACTGTTATTGTTCCCGCAGCATCCAGATTCACGTTACCTGTGCCGTCTTGATCTATCTGGATCACGCTGATCGCGTCGCTTTCATTGATATCGATATTGCCGGAGGTCGTGTTATCGATATCAATAGAATCGACCGTGGTTTCTATCGCATTCGCCGAACCTACCCCGGCTGCGGCGTCGATCACCAGCCTTCCGGAAGCCGCCACCACATCCACATCGGTGTCGCCGCCGTCGATAATGCCCCCGGAGGCAGAATTGATATTCACCGCTTCCGACCCGGCGGTGACGGAAGTGCTCGTCGTTTGCAGACTGCCGAGAGTAATGTTCCCATCTGCGTTGAGATCGATAATTCCGCTGCCGGAGTTAAAAACCGACCCATTGGCCATAGTGATCAGGCCGCCGCTGGAAAGAGCGTTCACCTCTATTTCGCCGCTCACCGCGTTTATGTCGCCGGTGGCGGAAAAGAGCGCGTCGTCACCGGACGTGATGTAAACGCTGCCGGTGCCTACGACCGCGATCTCGGCGCCGGAATTGACATCCCCGTTGTCCGTAATCACATAAATGTTGCCGTTGGCCGTATAATCGGCGTTCGCGTTGGAATTGCTGACTTTTGCGTTTATGTTGACGTCTTCGTCGGCGGAAAGCGTGATGTTGCCGGCGGTTACCACGTCCACGCCTACGTCCTTCAACCCGACAGAGGAAGTCACGGCCGCGTTAACGGTAAGGCTACGTGAGTCATCGCCGCCGGCGTCATTAGCGTCTATTGTTATCGTTCCTCCGTCGCGGACGGTGACGACGCCGCTGACGGTGATGGAACCATCGACCGTGCTGATGTCGATATTCCCTTTATTGGTGGATTCGCACCCGACGTCGCCCTGCACAGCTCTCTGCACCGTCAAATCCCCGCCGGCCGCCAATTCAATGATCTTGATATTCCCAGTCGCCCAGGCGCTCGTCGCGGGCGTATTGTCGATATCGATCGTATCTACCGCGGTCTCAAGCGCATTGGAACTGCCTACGCCTGTCACGGCATCTATCGTTACTACCGCCCCCACGGCATTCGCCGTGATATCCGTATGCGTATCACCGCCGTCGACCACAGCGCCGCTCGTGCTGGTGATGGCAACGGCGCTTGAAGTGGCGTTGGTTGTCAATAACCCGCCGAGTGTTATATTTTCATCTGCCCTTAAAGTGATCGTGGCGGAACCGGCGTTTATAAGCGCCCCGTCAGCCATATAAAGAGCGCCGCTTGAACCGTTATCAACCCCGTCGGCATCGGCGGTCACGCTCACGGCCCCCGATGTGCTGGTAATATCCCCTTCCGCCGCAAAGGTAACATCGTCATCCGCCGTAAGGGTTATGTTTCCGGAAGCGCTGGAAATACCGTCATTGACTACTATCGAGGAGGAAGTTCCGTTGGCGTCCAACACGATGGTCCCGTTGGAAAGAGTGCTGATCACGTTCACCGGTGATCCGGCGGAATCGGCGGTAATAGTCCCGGCCGCCGTTATCGAGATATTTCCGGTCGTGGACTGGGTGGCGTTCACGATCGTTATCGCGTCGGTCTCATCGATCTGAATATTACCGGAGAAAGCATTGGTAATGTCTATCGAACCCACCGTGGTTTCAAGTGCATTCGAAGAACCGGCGCCGGTCACGGTGCGTATAACCGCCCTGCCGGAATTTGCGATTATATCCACGTTGCTGTCTCCGCCGTCTACCAGGGCTCCTTCGGCGGAATCGATGGTGACCGCAGTATTGGAGGTCGCGGTCGTCACCAAACCTCCGATGGTAATATCGACGTCTGCGTTGAGATCTATTACGCCGCTGCCGGAGTTGATCACCGCGCCGTCGGACATAGTAATGGCTCCGTCACCTGAATCGGAAACGGCGTTCACCTCTATTTCCCCGGAAGCGGAGGTTACGTCCCCTGCGGCGCTGAAAAGCACGTCATTACCGCTTGAAGTAAGAGTTATTTTACCGCTGTTGGAATTAACGGAAGCGTTCACGACCAGATCTTCCGCATAGTTGTTATCGCTGTCACCCGCGACCAAAGTGACGGTTCCGGTTCCGGCAGTCGTCACGCCGTTCTGCCCGGTGGCGATGGTAAGAGTGCCGTTTGCGGTCTGTATATCCACATTGCCCGCCGTCTGCTGCGTCGCCCGGTTCACATTCAGCGCGCCGCCGGCGGCAAGTTCATAGATCGTTATATTTCCGCTCGTGGTATTCAGGGCATCGAGCGTGGTGATGTTAGTTTCAATATCATCGGAAGAGCCGATCCCGGTAGCGGCGCGGAGCGTGGCAGTGGCGGCGGTGATATTTGCGGTGCCTTCCGCCGCGGATTCGGAAATCGCGCCGACGCTATCGGAGGTTATATATGTGGAGTCATCCGCCGTTACCGATACGTTACCTGTAGTGGACAAGACGCCGAGCGTTATATTGCGCGGAGCGGTCAAGATAATGTTTCCGCTCGTTGAAACGGCGCTGCCGGAAGCCGACATTGTTATGTCGCTCGTGCCTGCCGCCAAACCGGCCTGTGGCGAGCCGGAATTGTAATCAACCCCGGCGTAATATCTTATGCTGCCGGAACCCGCCGCCGTGATGGCGTAATTATTCTGGATAATGTCGTTGCCGGCATAAAGATAAATATTGCCGTTTCCGCCCGAAGCCGTGACCGTGTTGTTTATAGTGAGGATGTCGGCTGACGTAGTGCCGTCGGCGACAAGAGTTATATCCCCGCCGCCGCTTTGAGTAACCGGCGAATTGACCGTCAGCGGGCTGGCGGCCTGGATAAATATGTCATCATCAGCTCCGCCTCCGGTAATGCTCACCCCCACGAGTGATCCGATGGTGCCGATAACGAGACCGCCGGTATTATACTCGACGATATCGCCGGTTCCCGTGGTAGCGGCGTATACCGATACGGCTGTCTCGAGAGCGGCGGTACTTCCGATGCCGGTTCCGGCCGTCAACGACAACTCATGAGCGGTGATATCGGTAACGGAATCGGAAGATGCGTCATAGATCTGGCCGGTTGAATTAAGAAGGGTAACGTCTCCTGTCCCGGCGTTTATGGTCCCGATAGGCAGGCTGCCCACGGTATCCTCAATGTTTATATTGCCGTTGCTGCCCGAAGTATTGACGCTCAATGATGATGTGGCGTTAACTTCCAATTGAGCTGTCTGCCCTACCGAAGCGGCGGTGATATCGATATTCGGCGCCACGATATCCGCTGTACCGTTGTTTGTGCCGTAGATCTCGCCGTTGGCGTTGGAGATAGTTATCGTGCTGCCGGTGCCGGTGGTCCCGAGATAATCTATCAGCGTATCCTGATCGCCTGTCTGCGTATAGTTTATGTCGGAATCCGTCTGAAGATTTACCGTCGTCAAACCTACGGTATTGTTGTTGGTTATGTTGACATCGCCGACCGTATCCAGAGTTACCGTAGTGGCATTGGTCAGATTCGAAGCCGCCGGCCCGGTGGTGACAGTCCCCGCAGTGGTTACATTGACCTCTCTGGCGTTTATCTCAAGCTGTCCGGTGGCTCCGGTAGTGGCATCGCTGCCTATAGCCTCAACCGCGCTGTCGGACGCCAATGCCTGCGTGCGCACCGCCTGGGAATGTTCGCGTGCGATCACGGCGGCGTTATAGGCAGAGTCGGCTATGCCGAGGGAATTATTGGCCGCGTCCATTGCCGAAACGGCATTGTTATAATCGTTGATGGCGGATTGAAGATTAGAAGCGGCCTGATCGCGCGCGGAAGAGGCATTGGCCACGGTATCTTGCTGCGGATTAACTACAGCTTCTTCGTATGCCAGCATTGCCGCGTCGGCAATGGAGAAAACAAGTTCAACGGCGGCCTGGGCGGTGGCGGCCCCGCCGTCACCGGTGAGCGGCACTGCCTGGGCTGCGCCGGAGGGGAACGAACAGGCGTTCTTGACTATCTGGGCCGCAGTTCTGGTGGCGCTCAAACCGAGCAATATGTTTGAATATGTTGTCAGCTTGGAATTTGCCGAATTATAAGTAGAGAGCGCCGAGTTATACGCGGCCTGCGCGTTATTTTTTACCGCTAACGCCGCGGCCACGAGGTTGACATAATCGTTGTAATTACTCTCCCAGGTATCTTGAAGCGCCGCAGCGGCGTTCGCTTCCGCCACCGCAGCCTCATATCGCGCGAGGGCGTTTTCGCGGTCTATTTCCGCCGCAGTAGCCGAGTGCATCTTCGCGTATAAATTTGCGGTATTGGCGGTGATATTGTTTGAGCTGCCGTTACCGTCGAGGATCAAGCCGTAATCTGCCAGACCGTAACCGGCTGCGCGCACGTTCACCGTTCCGGTCCCGGCATCCAGCAATCCGATGGTGATATCACTATAAGCGGTGATCGTTATGGTCCCGCTGCCGGTGGAAGTGAGATTACCAACGATAATACGTGCCGGCATTTCGTTATCGATTCTGGCCGGTGCCGAAGATGCATCGCCGTCATAAAGCGCGGTGAGAGTGATATCCCCGGAAGTGCGTATGGTATCGCTGGTGTTAAGAAAAACGATATCCCCGTAAAGGGCGATCAACGTCAGGCTCCCCCCTCCGGTCGTGGTGGTCCCGCCGCCGTTATCGAATATGGTGATATCGTCGGCGGTAATGTTGACGTTTGATCCGGACAATGTGGAAGCCGTGATTTTTATCGGCTGCTCGTTGACCACGGTAAGAGAAGAGGCGCTGCCGGTCATCACGCTTACGGCCAATTCCAGGGAATCGACAGTCCCGGTAGCGGTTATGTCGAGGGTATAAGCCGTCACGTTGGTGGCTGACCCGTTAGCGTCGGTAATATTGCCGCCGCTGACCAGAGTAACGGTGTCCCCCAGCGCGGTTACCGAGCCGAGGCTGATATTTCCGGCGCTTGTGAAGGAGATATTCGCGCCCGACCCCAGGGCCTCGAGATCGGTGACCACGACATTTCCCGTAGTATCCTGGACATAGATACCACCGCTGGTGGTATCCATGCGGGTGAAAGTGCTTACATCGGTCTCGATCACGTTGCTGGCGGTGCCGAAGCTTTTCGCGTCAACCACCAGGCTGGCGGCCGTTATATTGAGGGTGCCGGCATTGGCGTCGGTAACTGCCCCGGATATGTTCAATGTAACCGTATTTGCCGCTCCGTCCACCGCCCCCAACGCGGCGCTGCCGGTATTATTAAAAGTAAGGTTACCTCCGGAAATATCGGCGTCGAATTGGGTAACATCTCCTATATTAGTGATAAAGGCGCCGGTTGCGGCGGTAACATTTATGGTGCCTGCTATCTGAGACTCTATGGGATCGCCCGAGCTTCCGACCGCCCCGGTGGTCGCGTTAAGTACCATGGCTGTCCCGGAAATATTATTGGTGGCGCCGTTATTGTCCACGATACTGCCGTTAGCGCTCAAGTTAACGGTTTGGGTGGCGGTAACGGTGTTCAGCGTAATATCCCCGCTGGAGGTCGCGACAACGATATCCTTGGAGGTCCCGGCGGCGGTAGCGTCAAGAGTCACGCCGTCAGCTTCCTGAATATAAATACTCCCGTTGGTAGTCACGGCAGTCAGTGTCGATACGGCCGTGGCCACGGAATTGCCTGAAGCGCCTATGTTGGTACCGGCGCTCAAAGCGGCCGTGCCGGCGGTAAGAGTGCCGGTATTCTGGGTGATGGCGCCTTCTGCCGTAATGGTCGCTGTCCCGCTGGTATTGATGGTAACCCCGGCAAGATCGATATCGCTGCCGGTGTTGGAAAACGTCAGGGTCGTCAGGGCAGAATCCGAGAGCGAAAGATCATAGGTTGCGTTGAAATTCAGCGTCTTTGCCCCGGAATTCACGTAATGTATGTCCACAACACTATCGTTTACGGAAGCGGTTATGGAACTTAAGGCGTTGGTTTCGCTGATATAAATCCCCGCAGTATCGGCGGTGGAAGTGGTCGCGGAGAGTATAGCCACGGTGGTTTCGATATCGTTGCTGCTCGTACCGATACCGTCTTCGGCGGTAATCGTCGCCGTGCCTGCCGTCCCGGAGGTGAGGATGTTTACGGTCACTCCGTTGTTGTCGGTTATACTGCCCTGCGTGCTTTCGAGCGTCACCACCGCATCAGAGGTAGCGCTCGTATCGATCAGGCCGAGAGCGATGCTCCCGGTGCTGGCGGTTACCGAAACGTCGTTATCGGTACCGTTGGCGGTTATCGTTCCGACGGTGATCCCCATCCCTTCACTAAGATACACACCGTAATTCCCGGAAGTGGCGTTGACGGTCTGCACCAGTGTTTCGAGCGGATTGGCGCTCTGTCCGATACCGATGCCGCTGTTGCCGTTCGTCGCGGTCAGCGTCAAGGTATCTGCAATGAAATCAGTGCCGTCGTGGCTGTCGGCTATGCTGTCCTCGGCGCTTATGGTAAGAGAATCCGGAGAGGTGACCACACCGGCCAGGACAACATCGCCGCCGGCGGTGATCTCGATATCGAAATCGCTGGTGGTCGTGCCGCTGGTGGCCACGACGATATAACCGGAATCGTTCTTGTAAGGGGTCCTGCCTTCCGACTTGGCGGTGATAGTGCCAAGCATAAGATCCACGTCTACGCCGGTATCGTCAGGCTGGTAGATATAAATCCCGCCGTTATCGGCGGTCGCGTTCAAAACGGTGACGTCGGTATCTATGGCGGCGGCTGTCCCGGTCCCTCCGATGGCCCCTCCATGGGTTCCGCCGCTGCTTTCGCTCGTGACTAAATTAACGGCCCAGGCGTCTATATCGACGATGCTATCGTTCTGGTAATCGGTAATAGCGCCTCCCACGGCGGTCAAAATTATGCGGGTGGCGTCGTTGGCGTCCTTCGTCCCGCTGGTCGTTATTTTATCTATGGCGATACCTCCCGAAGCGTCCTGAATGACAATATGCCCCTTGTTCGAGGTGGCTTTGAGTATGTCGGCGCTGATCAGAAGCGGAGAACTGCTGAGAGGATTGGTCCCCGTCACGGTGCCGATCGTCGCTCCTTCGGCAGTTGTCTCCAGGATCAAATAGTACGCATTTATTGAATAATCATTCGCCAGCAGGGAATTGGTTGTCTTTATATCCACCTGATTGGTCCCTGTTATGGCCGCGTTGCGCGTTAGGGTGGCGGCGTCTATGTCCACGTTATAAATCTGGCTCCCACCGCCCACCGCTCCGTTGAAGGTGACCGTACCGTTGGCCGCGGAAACCGTGAGACTGTCGCTTGATGTGCCGTTAACCGTACTGCTGAAAGTCACATCACCGTTACTGCTGGTGATAATGGAGTCATCAGTGAGGGTCAAGGCATCGGCTATGGTTATCGTTCCGGAAGCGGTGAGATTGTCGTCGAGGGTTATCGCATTGCCGGTGCCGGTGTTAAGTGTGATCGCCCCCCCGGTCGAGTTTATGGCGCTGTTGACGTCTATATCGGTCGCGAGCAGCGAAATGCTCCCGGAACTGGTAAGACCGCTGTTGACGATAACGCTGCCCCCTGTTCCGCCGGCCCTGATGGTCACCGGGTCGGTGAAAGTAGCGGATGTAACCGTGACCGCGGCGGTGCCGTCTGTACGGCCCAGATAAATATTGCTGAAACCGTCCTGCAGATAGCCGATCTCCGTATCGTCCAGGGCCATGGAACCGCTGTTGCTGCCTATGGTCAAGTCTGTCCCGGCGGCGCTGGTCTGGATGGTGAGGGTTCCGCTGCCGGAAATGGCGGCGCCGATACCAAGAGTATCGCAGGTGATAGAAATATTCCCGCTGCCCGCGGAGATGGCGGCCGAATTGGAGAATCCGCCTACGCCGTCGGCGTTATAATCAGAGTTAATGGTAATGTTGCCGCTGAATGTGCTAAGTCCTCCCCCTGCTATGGATATATCATCATTAGCGCGCAAGAACATGCTGCCTGAGCCGGTGTTCGAAATCAAAGAGTTAACTACGATATCATCATCCGCCAATAATTCCAGGTAATAAGCGCTGCCCCAGGTTACACTGTGATTTACAGTAATAATACCGGTGCCGCCGCCGGAACTTGCGGTTGTAACCCGGACATTGCTCAACCCGAGCTGTGTTTCCAATGTGGAATAGAGCAAATTATCGTCAGCGGAATTATCAACATCATAATAAATATCCGGATCTCCGGAGGCATCCAACTCAAGCTGGTCGCCGCTGTCCGTGCCTATGATTATGTTCGTAGGATCGATAAGGAACAAACCAGTTTCCCCGTTCCTGGCGGTAGTATCCACCAGTCCGTACACCTTTATGTTGCTTTTACCCGATACCTCGACAAAACCGCCGTCACCGGATATACTGCCGCCTTTTGCCTCGATCAAGGCGTCATTCCAGAATAAAGCCGTCCCGGGAGAATAAACTGTCACTTCTCCGCCGTCCCCGTTAGTTCCTGCATTCGCGGTCGTCAGGCTTCCCGGGCTCAACGCTACTACGTCTTCGGCGTACAAAAGGACTTTTCCGCCGTCGGCGTTCCCCATACCGTCGGCTTTAACGGTACCCATCTGCCCAACGGTGGAACCGCGCATCTCTATCGTGCCGCCGGAAGCGCCGTTCTCCACCCCGGAAACATTCAGAGTCCCGCTGTTCTCCACCACGCCTTCGCTTTTGGAGACCAGCACGATCTTGCCGTTCTTATTCACCATGGAACCCGCGTTTATCACGCCTTCCTGGTTGATCAGCTTGGAAAAAACGTCCTGGGCGGCTTCCGCCTCAATATAAACCTTGCCCCCGTTGGCGTTGATCTCGCCGACGTTATCCACCCCGAACTCGACCTTATTACCGTCCTTATCGTAAACGTTATCCAGGACCTTCCCGTCCACCGTTACCTGAATCAAACCTTCATTGTCCGCGTTCAGGGTGACTTTGCTGCCGCTGACGAGATTCACCGTGCCGAGCTGTCCGGCATTGATCACCCCTTCGTTTTTCACCGCACCGGCCGCCATAGTGACTCCCATCGGCCCCGTTGCGTTGATCTCTCCCAAATTGGTGATCAAACCTGCGTTATCGCCGTCCTGCTTGAGAATGTAATTCCCGGAAATAAAATCCTGAAGGGACATATTAAGAGTGGAAACCACCAGGCCGCCGACGTTGACCTGGGCGCCGGAACCGAAAAGTATGCCGCTGGGGTTAAGCAAAAAGACATTACAATTGGCGGTAAGTGCGCCTTGTATACTGGAGAGCGCGCCGCTTATATCGTGATGCAGAATGACCGCGGAGGCCTCGGCGGCGATATTATTGACGCTGTTGGCAGCGCCGATATTGAATCCGCCCTGCCAGTCAATCCAGGTCTTGGCGGCGTTGGTGGCTACCGTCATATTGGTACCGTCGGAAGTTATGGCGGCGTTACCTGCCTGAACCACGGCGCCCTCGGGGAGATCTCCGGCAAACGCGGCAATACGGCAATTCGTAAGCGCCAGAAATGCGGATACGATAAACAAAAATGCCTTATTCTTTACTAATTCGCGGCGTCCAATCCTCATTTTCCCCCCTGCCATCGGTTAGTTTAGTTACTGCAAGATTATATAGAAGAAAAACAATAAATTCCGCTGCCTCATCGCATTATTACAAAAACCGCAAAGTTATTACTCTTGTTACAAAGGTTTTCTTAGTGTTCGAGATTCGAAAGTCGAAATTTGACTGTCCGTCTACGACCAAGCCTATACGATGTGAATATAAGTAATTTATGTAACAGCGCACTACCAGTCGTACTGCACCCCGAAGTGTACCCTGCTGTTGGAACCGTCGATGGGCTTCTCATGGCCTAACGGGAATCCAAAGTCTATCCTGGCGCGCAGACGATCATACAGGTCGAAACGAAAACCGAAGCCGGCGCCGATAAGGAATTTCTCCTCGACTTCCCCTGTCCTGGGTTTGTTGATGTAGCCTTTACCGGTATCAATAAAGCCCACAACCTGTATCGCATCGGTAAGCGACGTATGCTTCTTGTCGAACGGGACTTTCAATATGGAAGGAAGCAATAAAGGAGGCATCCGCAGTTCTGCGGTGTTGATCCAGCCGTAATCAGCCAGATACTCGTTCTCCGGAAAACCTCTGACGCTGTCCGCGCCGCCGATCGCCATCTGGACGCCGTTCGGCAGGGCAAAAGGCGTATATTGCCCCTTGAAAGAATTGACCAGATACATCGAGCCCGGCAAACGCGTGACCCTGGAAAAGGAACCGGTATATTTCTGGAATTCCCCGCCTGCGTCTATACGGCTGGCGCTTTCATCATGTTTATCCATAGAACCGAGAAATTCCGGTATCCCGAAATGCGCTTCGGCAACGAGGCCGCTGCGGCCGAGGTTGTCCTTTTCCTCGAAATTCATACCGGTCTTAAGAATACGCAATTCATCATGTGAAGTTTCATTGCCCATTATCTCGTTGTATACGCTCAAGGAATCCAATCCCGCAGTAATATTGCCGGTGAGCGTCATAGCGGCGGATGTGCTCTCATCGGTGAATTCCTTGTTCAGCCAGGGATGGCTGACATATAACCCCCAAAGTTCGGCGTGGCCGGTGGGTGAAAGGCCGGGGATCGCGAATTGCCCGCCGATATCAGCTTTAGAATGCGCAAAGTAAGCACCGGCGCGGGTATTATATCTCGATACCGGCATATCGTAGACAGCGCTTCCGCTGTAAACCTCGGTTTTGCCGTTAGCGATAAAATGCAGGGAAAAGATATCGTCGATGCCGAAGAGGTTATTATTTATATACCCCACGCCCCAGCGGTTCAAACTGGTGTATTTTGTCCCGCGGTTGTTCAACTCCGTGTAAAAATGCTGCGGTGATCTTTCCTTCTCAACCTTCAGCAGTATATCGGAAGTCTCCGGAGTGGCTCCCGGCGACAACACCGCGCGCACGGTACGGTCAGGCTGTTTGTTGATCTGCTTCAAAGAAGACTCGATCTTATCAGAATTGAGGATCTGCCCTTTCTCCACCAGGAATCTACGCTTTATGACCTCCGGCCTGCTGTATTTAGGCTTTTCCACCGTAATTGTGCCCACCCGGCCTTCGACCACGTTGAATTCTACCGTATTATTGGCAATCTCCTGGGTGGGGACATACGCCAAACTGACCAGATATCCCTTCTTGCGGTAAAGCGCCGTGATATCGTCCGCGGCCTTCTTAAGATCGCTCATCCCCAGTTCTTTACCTTTGTATTTGGCAAGGACTTTCTCCAGCTCCGACGCGGTAAAAAGCTGCGTTCCATTGACCACAAAATTATTTACCAGAGTCTTCTGCTCCGGAGGCGCAAGCAACGCTTTGACCTCCGGGACAACTTCCGCTATCTTTTCCAGGATCTTTTTCTGCTGGGCGATCAACTCCGCCTGCCCGGCCACGGTTTTCTCAAGCTGGTTCACTTTTGTCCGTAAACTATTAACTTCTGCGGATAGACCGGAATTTCCCGCCTGGACATTGGAAACCCCGGGTTCTTCTTGTGCATAAACAGGAATACCGTAACAAACGAAGTTACAGAGAACAAGACACGAAACTATTTTTCGGAAGGTTTTTGGAATGTTCATTATGCTCCTGCTTACCTCTATATATGTATTTATTTGGCTGACTGTCCGGCTTTCCTGCTTGCTTTTGCGGCAAGCGCGGCTTCTCTCTTGGCTTTCGCTTCCGCGGCCTTTCTTTCTTTCTCTATAGTAGCGGATTGTTTCCTGGCCGCAAGTTCTGCGCGCTGCGCGGCAAGTTTAGCTTCCCGTTCTTTTTTTAACTGTTCCTGCCTGGCTTGTGACTCCCGTTTCTTAGCCTCTGCCGCGGCTATTGTTTCAGCATGTTTCTGTTCATTAGCTTTTGCAATTTCCGTTCTACGTTCCGCTGCCGCCTGTTTCCGGGCTTCTAAATCCCTGCGCTGGCCGGCAATTTTCTCTTCCCGCGTTTTTTTCAACTCTTCCTGTCTGACGGCCGCCTGTTGTTTCTTTACTTCGGCCTCTGCACGCTGTCCGGAAAGTTTCTGTTCGCGTTCCTGCTTCATTTGCTCGTTACGCCGTTCAATCTGCTGTTTCCTGGCTTCTGCCGCAGCAGCCGCTTCAGCGCGCTTTTGTTCGTTAACTTTCTTTACTTCTTCTTTACGCGCCAGCGCCGCCTGCTTATTCGCTTCTGAATCTTTCCGTTGCCTGGCAATCTTTTCTTCTCGATCTTTCCGCAACTGTTCCTGTTTTGCGGCTGCCTGCTGCCTCTTTTCCTCGGCTGCGGCGCGCTGCTCGGATAATTTCTGCTCGCGCTCTTGGCGCAGTTGCTCTTTCTGGTGCTCTGCCTGCTGTTTCTTTACTTCCAGAGCTGCTGCCGCTTCAGAACGTTTCTGCTCTTTAGCTTTTAAAACCTCATCTTTACGGACCTGCGCAGACTGTCTTTTTGCCTCGATATCTTCGCGTTCTTTTTCCAGTTTCTCCCCACGCGCTTTCTTTAACTCTTCCTGTTTAGCAAGAGCCTGCCGCTTCTTTTCCTCGACCGCGGCGCGCCGTTCGGAAAGCTTCTGCTCACGCTCCTGACGCAATTGTTCTTTCTGCTGTTCAGCCTGTTGTTTCTTAGCCTCTGTAGCGGCCAACGCTTCAGAACGTTTCTGCTCTTTAGCCTTTAACAGTTCATCTTTTTTCGCCTGGGCCGCCTGCCTCTTGGCCGCTGATTCCTGACGCTGTTTATCTATCTTTGCATCGTGTTCTTTCTTTATTTGTTCCTGTTTGGCAAGAGCCTGACGCTTCTTCTCCTCGGCCGCGGCGCGCCGTTCGGAAAGCTTCTGCTCGCGCTCCTGGCGCAATTGTTCTTTTTTCTGCTCTTCCCGCTGTTTTTTTACTTCCAATGCAGCTGCCGCTTCAACGCGTTTTTGTTCCCTGGCTTTCAAAATCTCGGCTTTGCGCGCCTGTTCAGCTTGTTGTTTCTTTTCAGCGGCGGCTTTTTTCTCGGCTAAACGCTGCTGTCTTTCTTTGGCCGCTTTTGCCAACCGGGTTTGTTTCTTTTCTCTCAACAATGTTTTTTTCTCAAATCTATCCCTGCTGACGTCCAAAGCGTGATTATACGCCGCCAGCGCCTCTTCATGCTTTTCCGCGGAAGAAAGCTGACGCGCATTATCGATGATATGCTGTACAGGTTTTGCTTTTATGGTAACGAAACTACCGGAGGATGATGCCGGCTGTGCTTGCGGGGGAGGAACATCGGCAAAAACATTTGCGGGCTGGATTGAAAATGAAACTCCCGAAGAATAAAACTATTGCGCTGTTTTTTATTGCGTTTTGTCGGCGTGTTTTCACTTTATATTTCCCCTCGGTTGGATATAAACACGTCTATAAAAAACTGCATTATTCTTAAGACTTAAAACAATATACACATATCTAAACAGCTTGTCAACTTTTTTTTTACAATAGGCCCGTAAAACATTCTCCCACTAATGGCTTATAACCATTTATGAACTCTTCCGCCGTCATCTCTTTCTTGCTTTCCGGCTGAAGCTTTTTTATCGATAAACGGCCTTTGCCGCAGGAAATTTCCATTCCTTGCGGGGATACGGCGACGATCCTGCCCGGAGAAACAGGGATATCCGCGGATGAATTTTCTTCTATCACCTTCGTCTCTTTTATTTTCAGCAGCCGTCCGCGAAAACAGGTAAAAGTCCCCGGCCAACCGGCGCAGCCGCGCACCAGATTTCTGATGCAATACGCGGAATTATTCCAGTCTATCCGGCCATCCTCTTTTTTTAAAAGCGGAGCGAATGTGGCATCTTCCTCTTTCTGCGGGATACCGCCCGAATTACCCCGTTCTATTTCCCGGACTGTTTCTATCAACAGATCAGCTCCCAAACCGGACAAACGATCTCCCAGGCTGACGGCATCGTCTTCTTTTAGAATATCGGCCGCTTTAGACCGCAGAACCGGCCCGGCATCCATCCGTTTCGTCATCTTCACAATACTTACACCGGTGGAAGTTTCTCCTTTTATGATCGCCCAGTTCAACGGAGCCGCTCCTCTATATTTAGGAAGCAAGGAAGGATGCAGATTGACCGGCATAATTACCGGGATCGCCAGGACTGTCTCCGATAACATCTGCCCGTAAGCCACGACCACGAAGAGATCAGGCTTCAACTCACGCAGGAATTCTATCGACACGCCGGAATTTATATCTTCCGGCTGGAATACTTCCAGCCCGCGGCGCAATGCCTCATTCTTTATTAACGTTCCTGCCGGGGTCAATCCCCGCGCTTTACTCTTATCAGGCTGGGTAACAACGCATAACGGCCTGAACCCCGCCCCGGCCAGTGCCGTCAACGGTTTCAACGCGAACTCCGAACTTCCGAAGAATACTATTCTCATAATCGCTTGGTACCTATATAATGTAACCATTCTCGCCATTCTGACGAGGTCGTATTTAGAACCCAGAACCCGCTTTTAATTAAGTATTATGTCCCCGGAATCTTCGTCCTTCATGCCTTATCTTCTATGCTTTTCCGTCCCTCGCGCCTCGTGCTTCATCCTTCGGTCTTTTAAATCGGATCCACATCCACGGTCTCTATTATACCCGAATGACGGAAATCTCTCAGCGCTTTTTTCAAAGCGGATGTCATTTTCTCCGGCGATTTCCCCCGCAGTATAATTTGACGGTAGAAATTCCCCCGCAGTTTCGGCGGCCGGCCCGGGCCGCTGGAAAATAATTCATACACTTTATTTTCTGCGCCTCCCCCGGTAAGCAAGGAATACAAAGCCTCCTGTGACTTCTTCACCTTTTCCTCATCCGGTCCGCGTAACTTCACCGCAACGAAATGGCTAAAAGGAGAAAAGTTAAGCTGTTTTCTCTGTTTCAATTCCTCTTTATAGAAAACCATCGGGTCTTTCAGGGCAAGCCAGGAAAAACAATGATGTCCGGGAAAAGCGGTCTGTATGATCATTTTCCCCGCAGTGACCGGACAAAGCCCGCAAAGCAGCGCGAAAACTTTCTCCGCGGAGCGGAAGTCCAGGCGATTCAACGCGCCGTCCACGGACAAAACTCCGACCAAGTCGAATTTTATATCCTCGGCCCTGATAATAGCTGAAGTGGCGATCACTATTTCGCTGCCGGCAGAGAACTTTCGTGAATCCGCGTCATCCCACCTGCATACCCGCGCCTGGGGAAAGATACGCGCGATCTCGCTTTCAATTTTTTCCGTGCCGCTTCCGGTATAACGTATATAATCGCGCCCGCAGGAAGGACAAAGGCCGGGAGGCGCGATCTTGAAAACGCATCTCGGACATTTAAGCAAATTGTCTTTATAGTGATACGCCAAATGCGTGTCGCACCTGCCGCATTTCATTTCATAACCGCAGGAAGGGCAGAAACCGAAAGTGGAAAACCCGTGGCGGCTGATATACAACAAAACCCGTCCTCCTGTTTGCAGGGATGCGGCGATACTATCCTCCATTAATCTGGAAACCGCCCTTTTTATGGAATTTATCCTGTAAAAAGTGCTGGTGGTATCGATAAGTTTTACCTGCGGAAAAATTTCTTCCTCCTCCTTGCGTGAATAAAGATATGCGTCATTGCCTGCGGAAACTTTCCCGCCCTCACAGGCGTGAAGCAAATGCATACTTTCCAGAGAAGGAGAAGCGCTGCCCAGGATAAGCCTTGCCCCGGAATAACGCGCACGGATAACCGCCGCCCCCACGGCGTGATAATGCGGCACCTGATCCTGTTTATAGACCGGATCGTTCTCTTCCTCTATGATGATCAATGACGGCGATTGCCGCAACGGGGCAAATACCGCGGAACGCGTTCCAACCGCCACCCCGGCCCTGCCCGTGCGCACCTTCAACCACTCAATCGCTTCATCCGGCCGGTTCCTGCCCAATATTGCCAGGTTTTCCCTGCCGAACGCGTTTTCCAGGCGTTGTCCTGCGGAAACCAGAGACGGAATATCCGGCATGATCACTACCGCCGAACCGCCTGCGTCAAGGGTATCGCTGACGGCTTTAAGATAAAAATCCCAGCGCCGCCTTCTTTGAAAAGAATGAAACAGCGTGACCCCTCCCGGCAAAGATCCCGCGGCAGACACGGTTTTTACTACTTTGGCGTCCGGCATATCCCATTTGATCTTCCTGCCTATGCGCAATGGCTCCGGTAAAGCTGTCTCTATGACCTCGCCCCAGGAAGAACAATAACTCCGCGCCACCCGGCCGGTAAAATCCAGCAATTCCGGGGTCAACAAAGGATATTCGTCCAATACTTCCGATAAAGGCTTAACCTTACGCACCCGGCTGGTTGAAGTCACTTCCGTAATATAAGCGCATTTCTTAAGCCGGCCAAAACTGACTTTTACTCTGCTGCCGGGGACGGCAATAAGAGCCAGTTTTTCCGGAATAAGATAATCGAACGGCCCTTCAACAGGCAGGCCCAGGACTACTTTGGCAAACGGCATCGCTGATATCCTTTAAGACGTTGATCTTTTTTATGTGGCTGATGTTCTCCTGCAGCCGCGCGATCTCTTTTTTATCTTTTTTCAGGCGCAGCACCAGGGCGCGCAGGGCGTTAATATCCCGCAGATAGAAACCTGCCTGTGACTCACTGATAAAACGCGCGTTTTCTTCTTCCTGCCCGGGTATGGCCATAATGAATACCGGTATCAATTCCATAACTAAGCTCTCGGAAATCGTCAATCCGCCGGGCTTGGTAATGATCAGGTCGGCTTCCGCCATCACATCGTACATATTATCTATCATCCCGAATACCCGCACCCCCGGATAATTCCTGGCTTTCAGACGGCAGTAGAGACGCTTATTACCGGCGCAAACCACGATGATCCCGACGTCCAGGAACAAACTGCGTATTATTTTTTCGAACGGCCCGATACCGAAAGAACCGGTAGCGACCAGGATAGTAAATTCCCTGCCCCGGCAATACCCGCCGGAGGAAAGCGCGCAGCGCTGCAGGCCGTAATCGATGAATTCTTCTCCCACCGGGATACCGCTCACACGCACGCGGTCCTCCGGTACGCCTAAAGAGAGAAGTTCGCTGCGGGTATACCCGGAAGCCGCAAAATACAGGTCAGTGCCTTCGGCTACCCATAAAGGATGCACGCCGAAATCGGTGATCACCGTGAATATCCCGGCTTTGATCCCTCCGGAGTTCTTTAACTGCGCGGCTATCTCCGAACAGAGAAAATGCGTGTTGATCACCGCGTCCGGTGACTCGCGCAGGAGATACCTGCTAAAGCCGGAAGTGGCAAATCTGTTTAGCGCGCGCATAGGACCGGCGGGCAAAGAAAGGAACTTTCGTCTGCTGGCGGTCAATGTAAAAATAAGACTCCATAAGAACGGGAAGTATTTGACCAAAAGGATATACCCGTAACTATAAAACAGGCGGAACCAGGCCGCGCTCATCGTCAGTATATCCACTTTGCGCACGTCGCAGGCGGGATAATGCCGCTTTAGATAATTGAACAGGGCTTCCGCGGCTTTACGATGCCCTGCCCCGGCCGAGGCATAGGCAATGACGACCTTTTTCTTACGTGGACCGCCAAGGCCTAAAATGAGGTCTGCGGCGGCGTCAACGTCTTCCGCGGTATAATGCGGCTGGGTCTGCCACAAAGAACGGTTCCGCTCTTTCTCCCTACCGGAAAAAACCAACACCGTGGTCAATCCTGACTGCCTGCCGGTCTGTATGTCTATTACGCTGTCGCCCACGAAAAAACTGCGCTTTAAATCTATTTCCACCCCGGCCGCCAGGGAATCTCCGACTGCCTGCTCGACCAGCCCTGTCTTCGGCTTACGACAGGAACAACACTCCTCCTGCAGATGCGTGCAGTAATAAACTCCGTCTATTGAAGCACCTTTTTTCTCCAGTTCCCGGAGCATAAGCGCGGTAATCTCCCCCAGCGCCTCTTTACTATATATCCCTTTGGACACTCCGGCCTGGTTGGAAGCGACAAAAACGGCGAAACCTGCCGCCTTAAGTTTCTTGACGGCAACGGCTGCGCCTTCAAGCAGAAAAAATCCGGCAGTCGAAGTCACATACTTAAAATCACCGGGATATTGATTGATCACCCCGTCCCGGTCTAAGAATACCGCAGGCTTCTTCATCATATAAATAACAGGTTCTGGGTACTGAGTAATTGAATTCTATAAAGAAAGACGAAACAAGAAGGATGAAAACAAGAAAAAATCGATAAAGAACATCATTCATCGTCCTCCATGCCTCGTGCCTCATCCTTCTATGCTTTTCCGTCCCTCTTGCCTCATGCTTCATCCCTCGGTACTATCAACGGAACATCCCTATATTTTCTTTCGTCCATTCGAATAATCTTGCTATGCCATCGTCCAGTCCCACCCGCGGCTTCCATCCCAGCATACGCGCGGCCTTGGAGGTATCGGAAATATAAACCTTCTGATCCGACTGGCGCCAGGGAGCGAAGCGCGTCTTGATCCGTCTGCCTGAAAGCTTCTCCAATTTTAAAATCATTTCCCGCAGGGAAACGGTATTATCTTTTCCGCCGCCGATGTTATACACTTCCCCGCGCATATTTTTCCTTGGAGAGGTCAGGCATTTATCGAAAGCCTCGGAGAGATCTGCGGCATACAGCAAATCACGCACCTGCCTGCCGTCGCCGTAAATGGTGACGCCCCGGCCCAACAAAGCGGCGGCGGCGAACCAGGCGACCCATCCCTGCTCCTCGAAGCCGAACTGACGCGTGCCGTAAATGCAACTCATCCTGAACACCGCGGTGTTCAGGCCGAAGATCCTGCCGTATTCCTGCACATAGATGTCGGCGCAGAGTTTGGAAGCCCCGTAAGGCGTATGCCCGGTGTTATCCACCGGCATAGTTTCCGTAACTCCCTTGGGCTGTTTACGGTAAACATACCGTGAAGCGGTTTTACGCAAAGGTATTCCGTCCACATTCTCGCCGTAAACCTTGTTCGTGGAACAAAAGATGACCCCGGCGCACGGGCTGAATTTCCTGACCGCTTCCAGCAAAAACAGGGTCCCGGCGGCATTCACCGAGAAATCTTCTTCCGGCATCCTGATGGAAGAGGGAACTCCGGGCTGGCCGGCGGCGTGAATTACCGCGTCCACTCCCCCGGATAAAGTTTTTTTAAGGAGCGCCTGATCCCTGATATCCCCGGTTATTCTGCGGATATTGGAAAAACGACGGAGGTATTCCCAGTTAAATTCCACCGACCTGCGCTTACAGCCGAACAGGCTGGAACGGCAAAGATTGTCCAGCACGATCACCCGGCTGTTCTTTTTCGCGGCAAAATATTCGGCGGCGTGGCTGCCGGCCATCCCGGCTCCGCCGGTGATCAAAATCTTCATTTATCCCCCCTGCGGGAGGCGGACTTCTTCATCTCCACATATTTTAAATAACTCAAAAACTGGTAAAAACTATCGGCGAAGGCGATCACGAAACCGTAAAACCCGTCCAGAAATCCCTTCTTGCCGACATACCTGCGGAAGAACCTGTCTATCATCCTGTAAAGGAAATGGAACAGCCGCATTTTCCTGCCGGAACGCAGCCATTTCCTGGCTTCCAGGGTAGTCTGTCCGTTATTGGAAGCGATCAATTCAGCGATATCGCGGTAACTGCGGTGTATAATATCATTCTTCAGAATGCCGGTCTTCCCATCGATAAACACACGCGGATGCACCTCGGCTTCCTCGTAACGGAACTTATCCTTCAGGAACATCCTCACTTTATAAGCCGGATACCAGCCGCCGTGGCGTACCCAATAATCGCCGATGAAATTGCGCAAAGGGACATTGTACGCGCTGCACGGTAATTCCCCGCCTCCGGAAAGAAGCACGGAAAGCTCCTCTTTCAATTCCGGGGTAAAACTCTCATCGGCATCCAGGCTGAACACCCAGCGGTTGCGCGTCTGCGAGTAAGCCCAATTGCGGAACTTACCTTCAATGTCCCATTTTTCCCGTATCACCCGGCCGTAGCGGGCGGCGATTTCCGGGGTCTTATCCGTACTATAATCGTCGATGATCAAAACCTCGTCAGCCCAACCGGATACGCTCGACAGGCATTCTTCGATACAGGATTCCTCATTCTTGGCTATTACAACCACGGATAACGGGACTTTACCTGGCATCTTACCTCCCTTTAGTATTAGAAATTAATTCCGCCACCGCCGCAAAAACCTCCCCGACCTCTACGCTACATAGGCACTCTTTTACGCAATTTTGTTTTTGAAGCCTGAAGCCTTTATAACACGGCCGGCACGGCAAATCTTTCTTTATCACCGCGTGCCTGCCGCCGGCCGGGAATGGCCCGTATACCGCCTCATCCACCGGTCCAAAAATAGAAACACTCGCGGCGTCCGAGGCCACGGACACATGCATCGGCCCCCCGTCATTGGTTACCATCACGTCCATAAGGGATATAGCGGCGGCAAATCCCGGCAAAGAAGTGCGTCCGGTAATATCGGCGTTTATCTCCGGCGCGGCAGCGGCCACAGCGGCGGAAAGTTCTTTCTCCGCAGGGTCTCCCAGCAAAACCACCTGCATTTTAAGCTCACGACGCATTCTGGACGCCAAAGCGGCGAATTTTTCCGCAGGCCAATGTCGGGCCGCCGCATCCGGACCCCAGCTGGCGCCGCCGCCCGGGGCTATACCGGCAACCGGCAAAGAAAGATCAATGCCGTAAGAACGCAGTAATGCCCGCGATCTTTCCTTCTCTTGTTCAGAGATAAACAACCTGGGCGCTCCGGGAACGCTATTGATACCCGATTCCTTCAATACCCGGAAATAACTTTCTATGATATGCTCTCCGGTAAACGCCTCGAGCTTCACTTTCTTGGTCAAAAAACGCCCTCTGCCGCGGTAGTCGAGTCCGGCGCGCACGGGTATTCCGGCCAGCATACTTAAATTCGTATAGCGCCAGTCCAACGAAAGATCTATAGAAGTATCAAAGGCTCCTTTCCGCAGTGCCCAAAGAAGACCGGCGGTTTCCTTCATCCCGGCAAATGCCGAGCGGGAGGATACTTTCTTGATATCGCCGCGCGATAGCGGGAATAAAACCTGCACGCGCCGGTCGCCGAGGAAAAGTTCCGAAGACCTCCGGCTGCACCAAAAACCCACATAAGAATCCGGGACAGCCTGCCTGACGGCATCCAGCAAAGGCAAAGCGCAAATAACATCGCCTATTCCGAAGGGATTAATGAAAAGTATCCGGCGCATTTAATATGCCTTTCACGGCGGTAAAGACTTCTTCTACGCTTATATTCGAAAGAGAATCTTTTTCTATTACCGTATGCCACGCGCCGAGAGGTCCCCAGCGCCGGGGGGTTTTTCCGGGTATATCATTGCGAAAGATAGCCGCTACCCGAGTGCCGGATGCGGCCGCCAAATGCATCGGACCGCTATCCCCGGAAACCAGCAGTCTGGAAAAAGAAAGTATCTTTAATAACTGCGGCAAAGTGGTTCGTCCGGTAAGATTGATAATATTACCGGCTACAAGCGCTGAATAGAACTCCGGGTAAGACCGGCTCTCCGCCGGCCCGCCGACCATTACCAGGTTTACCCCGAGATCACCGGATATCAACTTCGCCAGACGCAGGAAACGTTCGTGCGGCCACTGCTTAAGGCTATCGCTGGTCCAGGGATGCAAAGCGACAAATCCATCGCTCAAGAAAGACTCCGGCAGCAAAGAAGCCACATTTTCGTCCGCCTCTATCCGGTGATCATTCGGGGCCGGCTCTCCGGCTCCGGCCAACGCCGCCAATTCCAGATTACTCTGTTTTTCATGCTTAAGACCCAAGTCGCGGGTGTCCCGGATCGTTTCGGTAAGAAGAAAACCCCATTTCCGGCTGTAGCCCAGCCTGCGGGGTATCCCGGAGAGGAATACCGCAAGATGCAATTCTTTTGTTGGATTGAAAATAAGACTAATGTCGAATTTTTCCCTTTTCAGTCTCCGGGAAAAAGACAACAGTTCCCCGGCGGAATGCCGCCTGTTTTCGAAAAAGATTAGCGCAGCGTTATCGGGAACAAGGAGCCGCGCTAATCCGGCAACTTGCGGATCGCAGGCGATATACAGGCGCGCGCCGGGATAAGCCCGCTGCAACGAACGAAAAGCGGGAATATTCAACAGGAATTCTCCGAAACGATCGGTCCGGCAGACAAGTATCTTACGCACCGGTCTCGGCGTTCCGGATACTTTTTTACCGCCGTTCATGTTTCGTGCCTCTTCTTTCATCCCTTGTCTTTCGCCCCTCGTCGCTACTTAAGTACTGTGTCCCCGGGATTTTACATTGAATCAAATCTCGATTCTCGACTCTCGATCCCGACGTTGCAATATTATTTGCAAGTCGGGACTCCGACCCTGTATTCCATACAGGCGTCGGAGTTGCTCTGTGCGCTGTTTAAAGAACTTATTTGACAGCGCACTACCATATCCTGTATTTTACAATACTGAACAACATACCTATCCCGTCCCAAAAACCTATCTTTTTGCCTTCGGAAGATTTCCCCGGTGTGTACGATACCGGTATCTCGCTTATTTTTAAGCCGCGCCTTATCGCCCTGGCAAGAAATTCTATTTCTATATCTAAACCCCGGGATTTTAATCCCAGGCACTGAATTACCTTGCGGTTCGCCAGCTTATAACAGGGAAAACAACCGCTGATATTCGCGGAGAACAAAGCGTTGAACAAACCCGTCAGTGTTTTATTCCCGCAACGCCGGATAAATTGTCCCTTCCATCCCGGATAAGAGCGGTTGCCCAGGAGAATATCGGGGCCGCCATGCTGTATTTCTCCGATAAGTTTGACATACTCTGCCGGATCGTATTCCAGGTCGGCATCCTGAATGATCACGAAATCCCCTCCGGCATTAGCGAGCCCGGTAAGGATAGCGGCTCCTTTACCCCGATTGGAGGTATGATGGATCAGTTTTAAATTGGGCATCCGCTGCATCCTTAGGATAGCGCCTGTCTCATCCGTGGAACCGTCATCCACGACTATCAATTCTTTTTCCAGCGGAATAGCGTCTATCCTACGTATAATATCGGCGATCATACGGGACTCATTAAACACAGGAACTATGACTGAAAGAAACGCCATGGCAATATCACATCCTTATCTACGTGTTTGTTCCCCTGCGATAGATTTTACCGTCTTATTTTCTGCAGATTTAAAACGAAAATACAGATAAATAAGCACCAACAGGGACAACAGGGTTGTTATATTCGCCGCGATTATGATGACATCCCGGCGGTATATTCCGTAAATTGTCCAAAGAGATACCCCCGAAGCGAACTGCAGCAAAGTAACGATACTGACGTCCTTTGCCGAACGATTCACCGCGGTCTTGATGATCTGCGGCACAAAGGAAAACATGGTCAAAAAAGCCGCAGCGCCCCCTACTATTTGTAAAAACATTATCCACTCCCTTTTAAAACTCGATGGACGAGGGACGAAACATAAAAAAAACATAAAACAACACTGTTTACTATTCCACTTTTGCGTGCTTCGTGTTTTCGTCCCTCGTAACTGTAATCGGCTTTTGTCTCCCCAGAACCCATAACCTAAAACCCAGAACCTGTCTTTATCAGAACTCAAACTCCAGTCCGGCATTGACCGCTTTCTCGTCATTCTTCAAAACAAACTCCGCGAACATCCTAAGCGTATTGTCCGCGGCCATCGATGCGCGGGAACAAAGCAAAGAGATCCCGGAAAATCTTCCTTCCAGCGTCTTAAGCCCGAAAGAAAGCGAATCTCCCCGCGCGTTCTTGAACCCGGCGTCAAAATAAATTCTTTCTTTACTGCCCGGGCCGTATTTCATCTCAAAAGCGAGATTAAAGCGTCTGCCGAATTTCCATTGTCCGTACAGAGTGATATCCCGTTCCTGTGACACTCCTGCGCCTATCCTGTATTTTATTCTGCCCTCGGCAGGATAAAGACTGGGAGTCTGCAAGTATACCTTGAACGCGAATCCCTCCCCGGATGAACGATTGAGAGAATACCCTATCCTGTTCCGGGAATAGATCTGCCAGTATCCGCTGAAGGTAACCGTGATCGTTTCTCTGCGCCCGGTCCTTTTAAGGGTCTCTCTTGCATATCTATAAACGATCTCCTGGTTGGAATCCACCTCCCAGGAAGCCCGCAGCACCAACCTGCCCGGAGAACCTCCCTTGCGCAATGTGAAAGCCAGCCTGTTGGAGGAATCCGCATCCCAATGACCGTAGAGTTCAAAAGCCTGCCACTCCACAAGCCCGTTTTCATTCACTCCGGCGGCCTCGAAAGCCAGGACCCCGGCACGCGCGGAAATTATCCTTCCCCGTAAGACGATCCTGCCGGAAGCATCAGCGTCATCCCGCAGGGAAAGAACCAGGTTATGCTCCCTGTCCAGGCTCCACTCCCCGTCGAAAGGAATCACCCCGCCTTCAGGGAGGACATACGATAAACGGTTGTCCTTCACCGAAAACCTGCCGGTTAGAGCGGACGCGAAACCGCGCCTGCCCAAGACCAGGCGATTATTCCCTCCTGTAGAATAAAAGACCTTTTTTTCGGCACCGCGTGTTTTAACTTCCGGCATCGCGCAAATAATCCTATGTAACAGAGAACTTGCATCCTCCCTTTCTCGATGGGAAGAATTACGAAAAAGTGCTAATAACCGTGACCGTCCGCCATTGATGCTTTGGCGAAACTACGTAGCCGATCGACATTAAACATTCTTACGGTAGAAACCCGGTTCACTTCCACCGGCTGCGTTCCCAGCTTTTTTAAGCAATCCTATAAGAATAAGAACCAGTATAAACGCGTTTAGACACATAATCTGTTGTATATTTATCAAGGAAGCGTGAAAGAAAACAAAAGCCGCAGCCTGGACAACTGCCGAAAGAACCAGGAATTTTATAAAACGGAAATCCTGTATGGCTATGAAATAAATTATAAAAACGTATACTACGGCAAAAAGACTCATGGAAAGGCTGAAAAAACGTCCGAGAATAATTACGGAATGCCCGGAAGCTCCGGTAAGCAGCTTCAGGAATAGACCGGGTATCAGGTTAAAAATACCCGCTCCCGCCGCGCTGATCAGAACGGTCATTATTATGGACTTACCGAGTATGATACCGCTGTCCGCCTTTACGGCCGCCATACCGCTGGTCTTCGGCAGCATCACCAGCGGCACCGCAGACGGCAGGAAAAGGAATATTTTCCCCGCCATTTGCGCGAAAGAATATATTCCCGCCTCCGCCGGAGGAAAAAAGGACTTCACGAAGATCATATCTGCCGTAACCAGGAAAGTGAACAGGAAAAGACTTAAAGAAACCGGCAGTAAATACGAAGAGAATATCTGCCGCAGTGAAGAAGACGCCTCTTTTTGCAGTTCCAGATCGGGCTTTTCCTTTTTCAGGAAGCCAAAAGCCGACTGGGCTACGGCCACGGTCGCAATAAGCGAAAGACAGACGGAAAACAAAACGCCGGGGACACCGGCTCCCAGGAAGATGAATAATACCACCGAAGCCACTTTAACCACCCCGGCCGCGCAATTGGCGGAACAGAACCAGCCGAACATTTCCAGCCCCTGGAGCATACCCAAAGCTACCGGGCTTATCCACGACAAAAACATCATCGCGGCCAGGAATCTTACCGAAGATATCGAGGAAAGCTGCAGGAAAGACTGTATCTGCGCCCCGCTAAAGAAAAAAACCGCGAAAGTGAGCGCCCCCGCCCAGAAGGCCAAACGCATATATTCCCCGAAAACCGCCCGGATCTGCGGCAATCCCAGGTTGCGCGCCCTGGCCGCCGCGGTCTGCGCGACCACCGCCGTCTGCAGCGTTCCCGCCGGCACGGCGATCAAAGAGAGCACGGACAACAACGAATTGACCGCCGCGAAATCACCGGCGGAAAGATTGTGCGCGGCAATCACCTGGTAGACCAGATGGAAAGAATTAGCCACCAGCGTCCCCAGAAAAACCAGCATTATACTTAAGAAAAAAGAACTGTTTATGGAGAGAAATAAGGACGACGCCAAAGCGCGGATAGAAAAACAGAACGTTTCCAGTTTCGGCATTTTTAGGTTTGTATGGTGATTCTCGTTGGCTTTACGCCGCAGAAATGCGGTTACAACTGGAGTTTTAGAAAACGCCGTTTCCCTACTTTAAGGATCCCTTCGCAGGACAACAACGCTTCTTCCGTAGATATACGCTCACCGTTAAAACTTACTCCGCCCTGTTCAAGCAGCCGCCGGGCTTCATTCCTGGTATCGGCCAATCCGCAGGCGATAATGACTTCTATGACCCGCTCGCCGCCCTGCGCCAGCTTATGCACGGGGGCATCCTGTGGGACCTCTTTACGGCCGAAGACGCGGCCGAATTCATCCGCTACCGCCGCTGCCGCGACATCCCCGTGATATTGCCCGGTGATCAACTTCGCCAGCCGCACTTTAGCGTCCTTCGGATGCATCAGGCGCACCGCCGCCATATCCTCGTCGGTGAGCAATTCATAGTACTTGAACATTAGCTCGTCGGAAATGGACATCAGCTTACCGAACATATCACCGGCCGGTTCGCTGATACCGATATAATTATCGTATGACTTGCTCATCTTCTGCACGCCGTCCGTGCCTTCCAGCAAGGGCATAGTAATTACCACCTGAGGCGTCTGTCCGAAATCTTTCTGCATTGCCCGACCGATCAAAAGGTTAAATAGCTGGTCGTTACCTCCTATTTCAATATCTGCTTTCAATTCCACTGAATCATAACCTTGTAAAAGAGGATAAATGAACTCCAGCAAGGATATTTCTTGACCTAAATCTAACCGCTTACGAAATTCATCCCTTGCTAACATTTGAGAAACAGACCCTTTAGAAAAAACTAACCCCAACATATTCGTAACACCAAGTTTCTCTAACCATTCAGAATTATAAACTACATCCAAATTGTTCTTATCAAGTATACGGGAAACCTGATCTAAATAAGTCGTAGCGTTCTTCTGCACTTCTTCTTTGGAAAGCTGCTTGCGCAGTTGCGAGCGGCCCGTGGGATCGCCTATCCTGGCGGTAAAATCGCCTATCAGGAACTTGACCCTGTGCCCGAGCCCCTGGAACTGCTTCAGTTTGCGCAAAAGAACCGTGTGCCCGAGATGCAGGTCGGCGGCCGTGGGATCAAAACCTGCCTTGACGATCAACGGCCTGCCTTCCTTAAGTTTCAGGCGCAGTTCTTCCTCGGAGACGATATCCACCGCCCCGCGCTTGATTATCTTCAGCTGCGCATTAATGTCCATCATTTAAAAAGTGGTTCTGGGTTCTGACAAAAATAGATGCCCGGTTTTCGGTCTCGAAAAAATGAGACTTTTTGTTATTTACTTATCTAGTCCTTTCGAGTACCGAAAACCGAACACCGATAACTTAAACCGGTCTTTTTTTAGACTTTCGAGGTCAGGCCGATCTTGCCCTGTTCGGTGTCTACCTTGATTATCTTGACCTGCAGTTTATCGCCCACCTTCAACTGGGAAGAAACTTCTTTGTCTATTTCATTGGCGTAGACAAGCCCTTCCAAGTCCTCTTCTATCTTGACGAAAACGCCGAAATCATTGATGGTCACCACTTCGGCTTCCAGCACCGTCTCCAAAGGATATTTGGAGGCGATCTCCGGCCACGGGTTATCCTGCAGTTGTTTCAATCCCAGAGTGATACGATGGCTCTGGATATCCACGGAAAGAATGACCACATCCACTTTCTGGCCTTTTTTCAGCAGGTCCTGCGGATGGCTGATCCTTTTGGTCCAGGACATATCGGAGATATGGATCATCCCTTCCAGGTTCCCATCAAGCTCGATGAACGCCCCGTAGTCTGTAAACCCGCGCACCTTGCCCTGTATCCTGGTTCCTGCCGGGTACTTGGCCTCGGCATCCACCCAGGGATTCTGCTCAAGGTGTTTGACGCTCAACGATATCCTGCGGGCGTCGCGGTCGACATTCAAAACCTGCGTTTCCACCGTATCTCCTACGGCGAACAGTTCGCCGAGGTTAGTGACCCGTTTTGACCAGGAAACTTCGGAAACGTGGATCAATCCTTCTATTCCCTTTTCCAGTTCCACAAACACGCCGTAAGGCAGAATATTGACAATTTTGCCTTTCAGCTTGTCCCCGGCCTTATATTTGGTATCCACATCCTGCCAGGGATCCGGGAACCTCTGTTTCAGGCCGAGAGAGACTTTATTGGCCTCTTTATCGAAGTTCAACACCATTACCTCGATCTTATCGCCGATAGCGACCACTTCCGAAGGATGGCTGATCTTAGACCAGGACATATCTGTTATATGCAGCAATCCATCCACTCCGCCAAGATCCACGAAAGCGCCGAAATCGGTAATGGCTTTCACTGTCCCGGTATGTATACCGCCTATCTTGATCTCCAGCCAGATCTTGGCCCTGGCCTCTTCCTTCTCTTTCTGGACCGCGTCGCGCCTGGAAAGGATTATGCTCCTGCGGAGATTATTGATCTTTATTATCTTGAATTTAAACTGTTTGCCGAGAATGTCTTTTTCGAACATCCCCTTGAAAGCGGAAAGAGAAGCGGGAAGGAACCCTTCTATACCGTTAACGTCGGCCAGGAATCCGCCCTTAACTTTCCTGCTGACCGTCCCCTCGATAAGATCGTTCTCTTTCGAATTCTTGATGATCTTGTCCCATCCCTGCATCCTGGTTACTTTTTCCCTGGAAAGCATCATAATGCCGTGATCGTTCTCCAGCGACTCGATAAGAAAATCAAGTTCTTTGCCGATCGTAAGATCTTCCTGGTTGAATTCATGCGCGGCGACCAGCCCTTCGGACTTGAAGCCGACGTCCACGAACACTTCCTTGTTTTTTATGGAAACGATCTTACCGGTTATTATTTCACCTTCCCTTATCAGTTTTATGCTCTCGTTATAGAGCTGTTCGAGATTAAGTTTGGTTTCCGTCATTTGTATTTCCTTTTGTTCTACAGCAGTTGCTTGTTAAACCGTCCGCCCGAAAAGCCGAGATCCGGCCGGGCCTATTTATCCATTACTTTTTTCTATGCATCCGATTACTTCTTCGATAAGCCACGAAGGAGTAGATGCACCGCTGATCACCCCGATGCTGCGGGCTCCTTTGATTTTATCCGTAAGGTACCCGGCCGTTTTCTCGACCAGGTGCGTATTACCGTTCACCGAACCGCCTATCTCCACCAGCCTTCTGGTATTGGCGCTTGTCGACGAGCCTATTACCAGCAGCAGATCCACCTGGGCCGCCAGCTCTTTAGCTTCCTCCTGGCGCCCCGCCGTGTCCCGGCAAACGGTATTAAAAATGTCCACCTCCTTTACCAACGGATTTTTCTTCAGGATTTTGCCCACGATCCCAAAAAACCTGTCTTTCGACTGGGTCGTCTGGGAAATTATGCCTATCTTGCCGGAAGAAAAAAGTCCTTCCGGTACCTGTTCTTCGTTCTCGATTATGATACAACCCGGAGCCGAATCCTTCAACGCTTTAATTTCCGCGTGCGCCGCTTCCCCCACGATCACCACTTTACGTTTACGCGCGCAGAGATCGGCGCAGATTTTCCTGACCGAGGCCACGTGCGGACAAGTGACGTCGACCAGCATAAGGCGTTTCTTCACCGCCAAGGCGATTATACTCGCCGGGGTGCCGTGCGACGGCAATATCAGAATGGAACGCGGCGGTATATTCGACACCGACTTCACGGTCTTAAGCCCCAGTTCCGACAAACGGAGCATCGCCTCCGGATTATGGATGACCGGTCCCAGGGAATAAACTTCTTTGCCGGGATTTTCCGCGAGCGTGCGTTCCGTAATTTCTACGGCTCGTTTCACGCCTTTACAGAACCCGATGTTCCGCGCAACCAGTATCTTAAGCCGGCGTTTTTTCATCTCAAACGCCTGATCTCGGACATTATAATATCGGCGATCTGCTGATAAGAAAGTTTTACGTCCACCATAAAAGGCCTGCCGTATTTTACCGTTATTCTTGCCGGGCGGAAAAACCTCGCGCCTTTCGGGAACGCTTTATCAGTACCGGAAACGAACACCGGGACGACCGGAACAGAAAGTTTAGCAGCCAGAAAACCGATCCCCGGCTGTGCGTTCTCGGCGCCGCGGGTCCCTCCGGGAAAAAGCAGCACTCCCGCGCCCGACCGCACCAGGCGTATGGCCGCTTTGATCGCGCGGGTATCCCCGATTTCCCGGCGCACAGGAAAAGCGTGTACTCCCTTTAATAACGCCCCGATAGCCGGATTACGAAAAAGCGATTCTTTGGCCATATAATACACCGGCCGTAAAACGGCCGACCCGGCCGCCATAGGATCGAGGTAACTGACATGGTTGCTGGCAAGCAGGAACCCGCCCCGGTCGGGAATGTTTTCCAGTCCCGAAACACGGATCCTGAAAAAAATCACAAGAAACCAGCGGCTAAGCAATCTGCCGATGCTGTATACCATTTTATTTCGCGAGGATCATTTTCCGGCCCTCTTCCAGCAGCTCGCGCGATTTCTTCAGGCTCTTGGACTCGGCGTAAATGCGCATTATCGGCTCGGTCCCGGAGCCCCTGAACATAAGCCAACTGCCGTCCTCGCAGATCAATTTCAGGCCGTCATAATCCTTACACTCCACCACCTTTTTTCCCAGAAGACTGGAAACGGACTTAAAACGCATAACGTCCACGTTCAAATTACTCTCAAGCTTCATATCATCGCGCAGATAATAATAGCGGCCGTATTCCTTTTCCATCGTCTGCAATATGCTAAGCATATTTTTCTTCCGGCAGGCCATCATTTCAAGCAGAAGCAGGCCGGCCAGCGTGCCGTCCCTCTCCGGGATATAATTCTTGAAACCCATTCCGCCGGCTTCCTCTCCGCCGACCAGAATATCCTCTTTAAGCATCAATTCGGAAATATATTTAAAACCCACAGGGGTCTCGTAAAGCTTAAGCTTCAGGGCCGAACAGACATTGTCCATAAGGTTGGTGCCGACGATAGTCTTGACCACCCCTCCGCTCATCCCGCGGTCCTGTGTCAAATGCAATACCAGCAGTCCGAGGACCTTCTGGGGAATGATGAATTCGCCGTTACCGGCGAACGCGGCGATCCGGTCGGCGTCCCCGTCCAATACCAGCCCCAGATCGAATTTTCCCTGCTGCATATATTTCCGGGTATTCAACAGGTTCTCAAGCACGGGTTCCGGACGCAAACCGCCAAAAGAAGGATTAACCTCCCGGCGCAGGAAATCCAATTTGACGGACGTGCCTTTCAGCACCTCGGCGATAAAACCGTTGCCGCTGCCGTGCATCGCGTCCATCACGACTTTGAACCTGCTTTTTTTCAACAATTTCAGATCGATATATTTACGAAGAAAAGCAACGTAATCAGCCGTAAAATCGGTCTCTTCTATTTTTCCGCGCGCCCCGGTATTCCCCTGTTCAGGCTCCCCAAGCAGTTTCTCCACCTCTGAAGTGACTTCCACGCCCGCCGCTCCGCCGGCGGCTGTTTTTATCTTGATCCCGTTGTAAGCGGCAGGGTTATGGCTGGCCGTGATCATTACCCCCGCAGTAAGCCCGCGTTTTTTCACGGCGTAACTCAAGGTCGGGGTCGGTATAGCGCGATCAGAGATAACAACCTCCACGCCGTTGGCCGAAAGCACTTCCGCCGCGGCCGCCGCGTAACGTTCGGAAAGGAATCTGGTGTCGTATCCGACGGCGATAGAAGTCTTCCCGCCGGAAGTCCTATTGTAATAAACCGCTATCGCGCGCGCCACTCTGCGCACGTTAGCGAAGGTAAAGTTATCGCTGATTATCCCTCTCCAGCCGTCTGTCCCGAATTTAATTTCGTTATTCTGCATTTCTTATCCTTTCTATGGCCGCTTTAACGTCCGATGCGCCGAAAATATAAGAACCGGCAGCAAGGATATCCGCCCCCGCCTTGATCACCCTGCCCGCCACATTATCATTTATCCCGCCATCCACGGAAATCTCCCCGCGAAAAATCCCGCGCAATTCCCTGATCTTATCAAGCGCGCCTACGATGAATTCCTGGCCGCCGAATCCGGGGTTAACGCTCATCACCAGCACAAAATCGGCATACTGCAAGTATCCTTTAACGCGTTCTACCGGAGTGGACGGATTTAACGACACTCCTAAACGCTTCCCGGCCGAACGGACCGCGGCGCTCATTGAAGAGAATTCTTTCTCCGCCGCGACTTCCGCGTGCACGGTTATCATATCGCTGCCGGCGCGGAGAAAATCATCCAGAAAAAATCCCGGATTATCGATCATCAAATGCACGTCCAGCGGGATCGTAGCCGCATTACGCAGCGATCTCACCACGGGCGCCCCGATGGTAATATTGGGAACAAAATGCCCGTCCATCACGTCAACGTGCAGGAGATCGGCGCCTGCTTCCTCAACGCGTTTTATCTCTCTCTCCAGCCTGCTGAAATCGGCGGACAAAATCGATGCTGCGATCTTAACGGACATATTCGTAAGAAATCCGGTTACGTATTGAATAGAGTGTATTGTGTATCAAGTAAATATTCAACACTCAATACTCACAACTCACTACGCAATACTAAAAGAATACCCCCACTGTATACATTTTCACGTTCACGCCTAAACGTAAAGTTTTTGAGCGACTATATAGTCATGCACCGCTTCCGGCAGAAAATAACGCACCGGCAAACCGTCTTTTATGCGTCTGCGTATGTCGGCCGCGGAAATATCGACCGCTCTTATTTTAACCGGCATAACTCCGGACGAAAGCCCTTTTCCGGCCGGATATCCCGGCCTGCGCGCGATCACAAAATTAACCATCCGCAGAAGACCTGAAAAATGTTTCCAGGACTTCAAATCAGGAGCCAGATCGGAACCGGCAACAAAAAAAATCTCGTCTTGCGGGTATTTTTTTTTAAGCGCCGCAACAGTATCAACAGTATAGGAAACGCCCTGCCTGCGCAATTCAATATCTGAAACGCTGAACCCGGAATTACCGCGCACCGCCAGCTTAAGCATTTCCAGCCTGTGCCCAGCGGGAATAAGCCGGTCCATATCCTTATGCGGCGCCCTGTAAGCCGGCACGAAGATTACCCTCTCCAGAGCAAGTTTTTCTTTTATCTCCTGCGCAAGTATTAAATGGCCCAAATGCACCGGGTTGAACGTGCCCCCGAGTATCCCGGTCCTCATTCCCGGACCTGCCCGTTGCCGAAGACCATATACTTGTACGTAGTCAACTCATCCAGGGCCATCGGGCCGCGCGCGTGCAGTTTGTCGGTTGAGATACCTATCTCCGCTCCCATCCCGAACTGGTAGCCGTCGGTAAACCTGGTAGACGCATTGACGTACACGCACGCCGAATCCACCCGCCTCAAAAAAACCAGCGCATTATCGTAATTTTCCGTGACTATGCTGTCGGAATGATGCGAACCGTATTCATTTATATGCGCGATCGCCTCTTCTACTCCGCCGACTATCTTAACGGAAAGTTTCAGATCAAGATATTCCGTGCGGTAGTCATTTTCCACGGCCTTGCGCGCCGTCTTGATTATCGCGCGGGAGCGTTCGCAGACGCGCAGTTCCACCCCCGCCTCCCTAAAACGCCCGGCCATACCGGGAAGAAAACGGCCGGCGACATCCTGGTGCACCAGCATAGTTTCCATGGCGTTGCAAACCCCGGGGCGCTGGACCTTTGCGTTATAACATATCCGCTCGGCCATATTCAGATCCGCGAACTCATCGACATAAATGTGACAGATACCTTTATAATGTTTGATCACCGGAATACGCGAATTATCCGCCACGTAACGTATCAAACCTTCCCCGCCGCGCGGGATCACCACATCTATATAACTATCCATCTTCAACAGGCTTTCCACCGCGCTGCGGTCGCTTGTCGAAACCATATTCACGGCGCCTTCCGGTATTCCTTTGGCGCGCAGGACATCCTTAAGAATAGAATAAATGCACAGGCTCGTGCGCAAAGCCTCGCTTCCGCCGCGCAGAATGACGCTGTTCCCGGACTTAAAACACAATCCTACGCAATCGGCGGTCACGTTAGGCCTGGACTCGTAGATTATGGCCACTACTCCGATCGGCACCTTCACCTTGTGTATCCAGAGCCCGTTCGGCCTCTGCCAGGCGGAGATCACCCTGCCCACTGGATCGGGAAGAGCGGCTACCGCGCGCATTGAATCCGCCATTTCCTTCACGCGCTTGCGGTCAACGGTAAGCCTGTCGATCAACGCGGCCGGCAATTTAACGCCGCGCGCGAACTTAAGGTCAACGGCGTTGGCCTTTATGATATCAAAAGCGGATGTTTCCAGCGCTTCGGCCATTTTAAGAAGAACATCATTCTTGACCGATTCGGAAAGGCCGGCAACGGCAAACGAAGCCTGCCTGGCGGAAGCGGCCAGCGTAGCAAGTTCTCTGCCCTGATCCTTGATTATAGAATGACTATGTCGTCGCAATGCACGGCCTCCTTGGGGAAATGCTTTCCTTTCATATTCGCGATAACCTCCGACGGCAATCCGGCCTTGCCGCGCGCGAAGTCATTTTTCTTTGAGTCGGCAATACAAACGATGTCCCCGGTACGGAACGCTCCTTCACTCCCGACGATCCCCACGCAAAGCAGGCTTTTCCGCGCAAGAAGGGCTTTCCTCGCTCCGTCATCAACGACGATCCTGCCTTTAGTCCGCGAGCCGAAAGCTATCCAGCGTTTCCTGGCGGCCATCTGCCCCTTGCCGGGAGCGAAAAGAGTGCCGACAGAACGGGGATCTTCAGCCGCGAGCCCGACCGTGTTTTTACCGCGCCCGTTGGCAATGACATAAGGGATCCCCGACTTCATGGCGATCCCAGCGGAATCCAGTTTTGTGATCATTCCGCCCACGGAAGACCTGTTCTTCGAAGGGGCCGCTACTTTTCTGATATCCTCGGTGATCGCGCCGACCTCTCGGATAACGCTCTTGCGGTCCTCGGTAAGCAGCCCGTCGACATCGGAAAGGTTCAGCAGCAGGTCGGCGGCGACCATACTCGCCACCAGCGCCGACAGCCTGTCGTTGTCACCGAATTTTATCTCGTCAACGGCGACGGTATCGTTTTCGTTCACCACCGGCACCGTCCCTAACTGCAACAGCTTCTGCAGCGTGGTTTTGGCGTTCAGGTAACGCCTGCGTTCCACAAAATCCTCCCAAGTCAAAAGCACCTGGCCGCATAATAACCCGCAGGAGGAAAAAACCTGCCGGTAAATATTCATTAATTCATTCTGCCCCACCGCCGCGGCCGCCTGCAAAAGAGAAAGCTCCCTGGGGCGCGCGCGCAGTCCGAGTTTTGACATCCCCAGCCCGATAGCGCCGGAAGAAACAATGATCACCTCGACTCCGGATTTAACAAGCGCTGCCGCCTGCCGGGCGATATTCTTCACG